>CETI01014879.1_pt1 | contig 10340 bp, 7 predicted proteins | sample 361441 | NCBI WGS metagenome assembly CETI01 (sample SAMEA2622478, study PRJEB7988) | marine metagenome | biome: marine biome (ENVO:00000447); feature: deep chlorophyll maximum layer (ENVO:xxxxxxxx); material: "saline water (ENVO:00002010), including plankton (ENVO:xxxxxxxx)" | depth 90 m | reverse complement strand
AGGAACCATGTCCAACCAATAGGAATGGGAGAAGACCCTAGGAAAGTCATGGCTGAGCTTCTTGGTAAAGCTACAGGAACTTCATTGGGACTTGGCGGATCCATGCATATATTTTCAAAAGAATATCGCTTTTATGGCGGTCATGGTATCGTAGGAGGTCAAATCCCATTAGGAGCAGGAATGGCATTTGGTGACAAGTATTTTAACAGGAAAATCGTAACTCTTTGTTTTATGGGTGATGGTGCGGTTAGACAAGGGTCTCTTCACGAAACACTTAATTTAGCAATGCTTTGGAAATTACCTGTTGTTTTTATTGTTGAAAATAATGGTTATGCAATGGGAACATCTGTTTCGAGAACCTCTACTAATGAAGAAATATGGAAACTAGGCTTAGGATATGACCTTCCTTGCGAACCATTTGATGGAATGGATCCTGTTAAAGCTGCAGAATCTATTTATAAAGCGGTAAATCATGCAAGAAGTGGAGGAGGACCATCTTTTTTAGAAGCTAAAACATACAGATATAGGGGACACTCAATGTCAGATGCCCAACACTATAGAACTAAAGAAGAAGTTGAAGAGTATAAGAAAATAGACCCGATTTTTAAAGTAAAAGATCTTATTATCAAAAAAAAGTATTTAACTACTAAAGAAATTGAATCTATCGATAAAAAAGTTAAAGATAGAATAAATGAATGTGAGAAATTTGCAGAGGACTCTCCTTTTCCAGAAAAATCAGTTCTTTATGATTCGGTATACGACCAAAAAGATTATCCCTTTATAAAACATAAATTGAATTAAAGTATGGCTGAAGTAATAAATATGCCTCGTCTTAGTGATACAATGGAAGAAGGCACTGTGACAAAGTGGTTTAAAAAGATTGGCGATCAAGTTAAAGAAGGAGATATTTTGGCTGAGATTGAAACGGATAAGGCCACTATGGAATTTGAATCCTTTCAAGAAGGAGAATTACTTCATATTGGACTTTCAGAAGGGGATTCAGCTCCTGTAGATAGTTTATTAGCAATAATAGGTAAAAAAGGTGAAGATATTTCTGGAATCATTAACCCAGATTCTAAAGATAAAATTGAGCAAAATGAATTAGATTCTCAAAAAGATATTGTTGAAGAACTAGATAATAATGATAAAACAGAGAACAATGATAAAGCTGTTATTCCTGATGACATTCAAATTGTGACGATGCCTCGTTTAAGCGATACAATGGAAGAGGGAACTGTTGCAAAATGGAATGTAAAAGTTGGACAAAAAATTAAGGAAGGTGATATACTAGCTGATATTGAAACTGATAAAGCTACCATGGAATTTGAATCATTTTATTCAGGTGAATTAATCTATATCGGTATTAAGGAGGGAGAATCTGCTAAAGTAGATGATGTTTTGGCTATAATTGGAGATAGTAAAATAGATCAAAAAGCAATTGATAAAATTATTAGTTCATCTAAAAAATCAGTTGATCTAATAACTGATAAAAAAGAACCGACAAAACCAGAGCTAGTCTCTAAAAGCCTTGAAACACCCTCAGAAATTAATATCCAAAAAGTAACTCAACCAGAAAGATCTCAAAATGGGAGAATTCTTGTTTCTCCACTTGCGAAAAAAATAGCTGCAGAAAAAGGAATAAATTTATCTCACATTAAAGGCACTGGAGATGGTGGAAGGATAATAAAGCGGGATTTAAGTGAAATTGTTTTTTCTCAAAAATTCACATCAGAAACATCTTTACCCATGGGAATTGAAAAATATGATGAAGTTCCAAATTCATCAATGAGAAAAGCAATTGCCAAAAGGCTTTCTATTTCAAAATTTACAGCTCCCCATTATTATTTGTCTGTAGAGTTTGATATGGACAATGCTATAGCTTTCAGAAATCAATTTAACTCGGTTCCAAACACAAAAATCTCTTTCAATGATATAATTTTAAAAGCTACTGCATTAGCTTTAAAAAATCATCCAAAGGTTAACAGTCAATGGGAAGATGAAAATATTATACAATACAATCATGTCCATCTAGGAGTTGCAGTTGCAGTTGACGATGGTCTAATTGTTCCTGTTATAAAATTTGCTGATGAAATGGATATAAGACAAATAGGAACCACTGTAAAAGACTTCTCTTCTAGAGCAAAAGAAAAGAAATTAAAACCTAGTGAAATTGAAGGAAGCACTTTTACTGTATCGAATCTTGGAATGTTTGATATTTATGAATTTACATCTATAATAAATCAACCAAATTCTGCAATATTATCTGTTGGGGCAATTATTTCTAAACCTGTTGTAAGAAATAGTCAAGTTGTTATAGGAAATGTTATGAAGTTAACACTTGCTTGTGACCATAGATCTGTTGATGGTGTTACAGGATCACTATTTTTACAAACTCTCAGAAATTATATAGAGAATCCAATAACCTTGTTAATTTCATAATTTTAATTTTTCTAAAAGTGTTTGTTGATCAGATTAAAATTATAAAATCCTCCATACCAAAAGAATCCATTCCATTAGTATCAAATTATCTTACGAAGAGGAATGTAAATATTAAGATTTCATCTAAGCGTTACACTAAGCATGGTGATTTTAGAATATTACCTGATGAAACCCGTCAAATATCCATAAATAAAACTCTAAATAAATATAGATTTTTAATCACTTTGATCCATGAATTATCTCATTTAGAAGCATATGAAAAATATGGCTTAAACATAAAGCCACATGGTCATTATTGGAAAAAAACATATAAAGATTTGATGAAACCATTTCTTGTTAATACAATCTTTCCTGACGATCTTCTTAATGTTTTATATAATCATTTTAAGAATCCTAAAGCGAGTTCAGACAGTGACTTTGATTTATCAATTTTACTATCTAAGTATGATGAGGATCATGGTGAAAAGCATGTTTTTGAGCTTGATAAGGGTTCCACCTTTGAAATATATAATGGTAAAAAGTTTGTAGTATCTGGCAAAAAATATAAACGATATCTCTGTCAAGAAATAAATTCAAAAAAAATATATTTATTTAATGCCAGTGCGAAGGTAAAACCAATTTCTATTTATTAAACTAAGTTTTCAAATATACTTTTCTCACTTTTTTAAAAAGCTCTGAAGAATAAACAAAATTTTCTACACCTTTATTTTCTGTCTTAAAAACTTCTTTATTTGTCCCTTCCCATCCCTTTTTACCATTTTCTAAGAAAATAATTTTTTCTCCTATTTCCATAACTGAATTCATATCATGAGTATTAATTACAGTTGTTATTTTATATTCCTTTGTAATTTCTTGAATTAAGTTATCAATAAGAATTGCAGTTTTTGGATCAAGACCAGAATTTGGCTCATCACAGAAAAGATATTTTGGATTCATTACAATAGCTCTGGCAATAGCTACTCTTTTTTTCATTCCTCCAGAAATTTCCGAAGGAAATTTTTTATTTGAATTAATTAGATTTACACGCTTTATAACCTCATTTGATCGCATTTTTATTTCATCAAGACTTTTTTTTGTGAGCATTTTCATAGGGAACATAATATTTTCTTCAACAGTCATTGAATCAAAAAGAGCACTTCCCTGGAATACCATACCTATTTCTTCTCTAAGTACGCTTCTTTGTTTTGAGTTCATCTCATTTAAGGATTGGTTGTCAAAAAAAATTTCTCCTTTAGTAGCATTAAAAAGACCCAGAATACATTTTAATAAAACAGTTTTTCCAGACCCACTTTGCCCTATGATTAAGTTTGTTTTACCTCTTTCAAAATGAGTAGAAATATCTTCAAGAACTATTGTTCCGTTAAAATATTTAGATATATTTTCAATTTTAATCATCAAGTTAAAAGTAATTGAGTTACTATGTAATTAGTTATTATTATTACAACACTTGTCCAAACGAATGAGGTTGTACTTGCTTTTCCAACTTCTAAGGCTCCTCCTTTTAAAAAATAACCGTGATATGATGGAACAGATGCTAATATAAAGGCAAAAAGAAAAGTTTTTATGAATGCATAGCCTACGTGAAATGGAGTGAAATCAATTTGAATTCCCTCAATAAAATCTGCACTTGTACAAAACCCTCCATAAATTGAAGCAACATATCCGCCAATTATTCCAAGAAACATAGATACTGTTATTACAAATGGATAGAACAGTAAAGCTATAATTTTTGGAAAAATTAAGTAATTATAGGTATTGATGCCCATAACTTCAAGAGCATCAATTTGTTCTGTAACTTTCATTGTTCCAAGACTTGAAGTTATAAAGGACCCTACTTTACCTGCCATAATAACCGATATAAAAGTTGGGGCAAATTCTAAAATAACTGATTGTCTGGTAGTAAAACCTATTAAATTTTTGGGTAATAAAGGGTTTTCAAGATTGAGAGCTGTTTGGATAGAGACAACACCACCAACGAAAAAAGAAATAAAAGAAACTATTCCTAAAGATCCAATTATTAGAACGTCTATATCTCTTAAAATAAGATTTTTTAATACATTCCATTTTGTAAACTTCCCAAATACCATTCGGAGCATAATAAAATAACCGCCAATGTGATAAAGTATTTTCATCTTCAATCAAATTTATGAAAAATAAAACCAGTAAAATAAATATTAAATAATAAGAGCTATCAATATATTTTAGATTTGGTAAGTAATAGCATTTATATTCATTCCAGCTCCGACAGCAGCAAAAATAATGACATCTCCTTGATTTAAATCATGACCTTTGTAACTACTTTTTATAACAAGATCAAATAGAGTTGGAACAGTCGCAACTGAACTGTTACCATATTCATCAATATTCATTGGCAGAATATTTTCTGGCATCTCTTTTTTATATTTCCTGTAAAACCTTTTGATAATGCTTTCATCCATTTTATTATTAGCTTGATGAATAAATATTTTTTTAAGTTCATCAATATCTTTTTTAGATTTTTCAAAACAATTTTCCATTGCTTCAGGAACATGGTTTAAAGCAAATTCGTATACTTTTCGCCCAAACATTTTGATAAATTTTTCATTTTGATCATGGCTTTGATTGTTTGAATTTCCATAATAAAGAAAACCTGTTTCATCATTTGAAGTATAAGTTGCAGAACTATATGATAATATCCCTCCTGCTTCATTAGTAGCTTCTAAAATTGCTGCGCCAGCACCATCAGCATAAATCATTGAATCACGATCATAGATATCAACAACTCTAGAGAGAGTATCAGCTCCTATCACCAGACATTTTTTTGCCATTTTGGCTTTGATAAATGCATTTGCTTGGATCATACCCTCAACCCAACCAGGACAGCCACATAAAATATCATAAGCTACACAGTTTGGGTTTTGAATTCTTAATTTTGCTTTTACTCTTGATGCAAGACTTGGAAGTGTATCTGGTTGATTGCTATTTGATGAGATATCTCCAAAATTGTGAGCAAGAATTATATAATCAATTGTTTCGGGGTCTATTTTAGCATCACTTATTGCTATTTTAGAAGCTTCAAAGGCTAGGTCTGAAGTATTTTGACTTGGCAGAGCATATTTTCTCTCATTAATACCAGTTATTGATTTAAACTTTTCAATTATTGTTTGATTTTCAATTTCAAATTTTTTACCATCGATATCATAAAAATTATGATTAGAAAAAAAATCATTTTTTTGTGTGATTTTGGGAATAGAAGATCCGGTTCCTGTAATTTTAAGTCCCATAATTTGTTGCAATACTAGAACATTTTTTTTTAATCAAATAAAATTTTTCAAAAAGAGAATGAAATTCAGATATTTTTTTTTAAAGTAAAAAGTAGAAGATAAAAAAAATAAAGTATTGATTATCAGGTCTTTACGAAATAATCTATTGAAGTACAACTGCAAATTAAATTACGATCTCCAAATGCTTCATCAATCCGCCTAACCGAAGGCCAAAATTTATTTTCTCTAACAAACTCAAGTGGAAAAGCAGCTTTTTGACGCGTATATGGGAAATCCCATTTATCACTAGTTATCATTTTTTCAGTGTGAGGTGCATTTTTTAGCATTGCATAATCAGCAGGATTATCAGAATCAATTTCCATTCTTATTGAAATCATAGCTTCACAAAACCTATCAATCTCTTCCATATTCTCACTTTCAGTGGGTTCAATCATCATCGTTCCTGGGACAGGGAAAGAAACAGTTGGAGCATGAAATCCATAATCCATTAATCTTTTCGCGATATCTATTACCTCTATTCCATTCTTTTTAAAGGGTCTACAATCAATTATAAACTCATGAGCAACTTTTCCATTTATCCCAGAATATAGGATCTCATATGCTCCCTGTAATCTTTTTTTGATATAATTTGAGTTTAAAATTGCAATTTCACTACATTTTCTAAGACCTTTTTCCCCAAGAAGTTTAATGTAACCGTATGAAATTAAACTAGCCAATGCTGATCCCCAAGGAGCAGACGATATTGCCTCTATAGATTTTTTACCGCCAGTTTTGATAATAGGATTACTAGGTAAAAATGGTTCTAAATGTTGAGCAACACAAATTGGGCCAACTCCAGGCCCTCCTCCTCCATGTGGTATAGCAAAAGTTTTATGTAAATTTAAATGACATACATCCGCACCAATTTTTGAGGGACTAGTTAGTCCAACTTGCGCATTCATATTAGCACCATCCATATAAACTTGCCCTCCATAATCGTGAATTAGATTGGTTACTTCTATAATATTTGGTTCAAAAACGCCATGAGTAGAGGGATATGTAATCATCAACGCAGCTATTCTATCTTTATTTTCTTTCAATTTTTGCGAAAGATCTTCAAAATTGATGTTACCGTGTTTATCCGTTTTCACAACAACAACATTAAATCCAGCCATCACTGCAGAAGCAGGATTTGTTCCATGAGCAGAAGATGGAATTAAACAAATATCTCTGTGTCCTTCTCCTTTATATTCATTAAAAGCACGAATTACCATTAAACCTGCAAATTCTCCTTGAGCTCCAGAATTTGGTTGAATAGACGTTGCTTTAAATCCAGTAATTTTACTTAAACTTTTTTCTAGAAGAGTAATTACCTTTTGGTAACCTTGCGCTTGGTTCAAAGGAACAAAAGGATGAATGTTATTCCATTTAGCCCAGCTTATAGGCAATAACTCAACAGCAGCATTGAGTTTCATAGTACAAGATCCTAGGGGAATCATGGAATGATTTAATGATAAATCCTTTTTCTCTAATGATTTTATATATCTGGTTAGAGATGATTCAGAGTGATAGTTGTTAAAAATTTTGTGGTCTAAATAAATTGTTTTTCTAATTTGATTAAGAGGTAACCTTGATTGAAAATTTTTAGTATGTTTAATTTTTGACTTTGAAGATAAACTTTGGTTAAAAATGGAAACGATTTTATCTATTTTTTTTTCTGTTACAGTTTCATTTAGTGAAATTGTAATCGTTTCCTTATCAACATAGAAAAAGTTTACTTTTTCTTTTTCAGCAATTTTTTTTATTTTTCCCGAATCAGCTTTAATTTTTAAAGTATCAAAAAAATATTCATTTTCCTGAGTAAAGCCAAGACCTTTTAAAATATTTTCAAGTTCTACTGTTTTTGAATGTATTTTTTCAGCAATTTTTCTCAACCCCTTAGGACCATGATATACTGCATACATACCTGCCATTACTGCAAGTAGAACTTGAGCAGTACATATATTAGATGTTGCTCTGTCTCTTTTTATATGTTGTTCTCTGGTTTGAAGGGCCATTCTCAATGCAGGATTATTATCAATATCTTTTGTTTGACCTATTATACGGCCAGGTATATTTCTTTTATAATCAATTTTTGTTGCGAAGTATGCTGCGTGAGGACCGCCATATCCTAAGGGGATACCAAATCTTTGGGTTGTGCCAACAACAACATCTACATCGTAATTCCCTGGCGCTTCAAGAACAGTTAGACTAAGAAGGTCAGCAGCAACAACAACTTTTACATTTACTTTTTTTGCGTTTTTTATAGCAGTTCCAAGATCAATTATTTCACCATATTTACCTGGGTATTGAATTAAAACTCCGAAAAAACCATCAGAAAGATTTACACTACCAATGGAACCAATCATTAATTTAATACCTAAAGGGTTTGCCCTTGTTTTGAGAACAGAAATTGTTTGAGGCAAAACTTGGTCTGAGACAAAAAACTTTATTGAATTATTTTTTTTTTGAACAGAATCTCTAAGATAAAAAAGCATAGTCATGGCCTCAGCTGCAGCTGAACTTTCATCCAGAAGAGAGGCATTTGCTATTTCCATTCCAGTCAAATCTGAAACTACACTCTGAAAATTAAATAATGCTTCTAATCTACCTTGAGCAATTTCCGCCTGGTAAGGAGTGTATGAAGTATACCAACCTGGGTTTTCAAGTATGTTTCTTTTTATTACTGCTGGAGTAATCGTTGGATGATAACCTTGGCCAATGTATGTGTCAAAACATTTATTTTTTTCTGCATGTTCTTGCATTTCATTTAAAAACTCATTTTCGGATATATCCTCTTCTATTGATAGTGGCTTTTTAAGTCTTATTCCCTCTGGCACTGTTTGATTTAAAAGCTCATCTAAAGAATTTAATTCCAGGGTTGAGAGCATTTTATTAATTTCATTCCTATTAGGACCAATATGACGGTTGTAAAAACGACTTTCTTTCATAAATTATTTTGCTCAAAATTACAGTTTTACCCTAATTTATTTTAACTGCTAACAAACTAAATTTATTTTTTTTTTGAACAAAATTTAGACTTATTAACAGTCGCAGAATTTTTTACTAATAATAGGCTTTTATTAAGTTCAGCTTCTCATTGAGAATGTTAAATCTTGCCTTTGCTCCAACCTCTATTTTATAAGCAAGATTTCTATTAGTTAAAACTTTATGAGGGGTGATACAGCACATTTCTACTGATTGATCAATAGTCAATTCAACTTTTTGAACTAAATTTTTGAATGATTCAGCCATAGAAATTGATGACCCTGAAAGAATTCCATTATTTGTGTAATAATTTTTGTTTTTTTTATGTTTATATAAGCCTTTATTATTTTCAGTTACAGAATCAGTAATACAGAAAAGTTTGTTTTTCTTTAATTTATAAGCAAGTTTAATTAGCTGGAAATCAACATGATATCCATCTGGTATTATACTGCAAAATATGGAATTATTTGTTAGAATGGCTGTTGTAAGATTAAGCTTTCTGTGATGAATATTTGGCATTGCATTGAATAAGTGAGTAGCCAATCGTATCATTTTTTTTGACAGAAAATTTGTTTTTGAATAATTACAATTAGAATGTCCAATTGATATTACAATTCCATTTTTTTTTAATTTTTTCATGTAAGATTCTTTCACCATTTCAGGAGCAAGGGTAATCAAGCTAACAAATCCTTCTGAAAAATTTATGATTGAATCAATTTGATTTTCATTTGGCCTATGTAAAAACTCTTTTTTATGAGCGCCTTTTTTTTCAGGGTTTAACCAAGGTCCCTCAATGTGAAGTCCAATGCAGCCTGTATTTAAATTTTTTTCTTTATGTTTTTTTACAGCTTCAATACATTTATAAATTACTTCATAACTACTAGAGGCAATAGTAGGTTGAAAAAAAAATGTCCCATTTTTTTGATGGTGTTTCTCCATTATTTCTAAAGTTTTAACATCCGGATATGACGAAAATAATTTTCCTAAGCTTCCATAAACTTGAAGATCTATAAATGTTGGAATTATTAGATGAACGGCTTTTTTATAATCAAATCCTTTACTAGTAATAGAAGCTATTTTATCATCTTTGATTGTAAGGACTATGTTATTTAATTTTTTTCTTCCAGTGTGAACCTCTTCAGCATGAATAATTTTTTCTTTAACTCTCATAGATTATACTTACACTTAAAGTTAAGCTAATAGTAGCAATATAACTTTTTTCCGTAGTTTTATTTTTAAAACTAAATTTGACAAAAAATAATATTTTATTGTGCGTAAAAAAAAAATTTTCAAGGTCTTATTAACTTTTATTTTAATTTTTATCTCTTGTAGTCAAAATGAAGAACTAGAACAAAATTCTACTATTACATCAAACTGCAGACTTATTGGTGGAAATGATTTTTTTGGAAACCCATTAAAAAAAACATATTATTGCACAATCTCTAATAGGGAATTTTATATTTATATACCATCTTCATATCTCGAAGATGATGACAAGGAGTACCCTCTTTTATTTAGTTTGCATGGTTATACAAGTTTAGCACTCTGGAATTTATCTTATACAGGATTTCAATCAATTGCAGATGAAGAAAATTTTATAGTCGTTTATCCTCAGGGATTAACTCTAAATTC
>CETI01242865.1_pt1 | contig 10385 bp, 3 predicted proteins | sample 361441 | NCBI WGS metagenome assembly CETI01 (sample SAMEA2622478, study PRJEB7988) | marine metagenome | biome: marine biome (ENVO:00000447); feature: deep chlorophyll maximum layer (ENVO:xxxxxxxx); material: "saline water (ENVO:00002010), including plankton (ENVO:xxxxxxxx)" | depth 90 m | reverse complement strand
CATTGAAGTCAATATGTTGGACTTTGTAGTGTTGAACGAGACTGCAGGTTTTGTCTTGGCTACGAATCTAACGGCTGGAGATTCTTATCGCTTTAATTGGAGTATGATTGATATGAACAATTACTCTACTCTCCAAAGTGGAAATATTTCGTTTACTCCTTCCATTTCAATTAAGACTGCAACAATTTCTTTGAATCCTCCAAATTCAGGAGCGGATAGATGCATACTCATGTATCTTGAGAATTCTTCAACGAATGCAATTCTTGATTCAGCACTAGATTGTTTCACACCCGAATGGCCTAGAGTTAATATGACCAATTTAACATACGATCGGAACGCTACAACTAACGAAGTTAGATTTGAATTAACCGATCTCACTGTAGGTTCATCATATCAATGGTCAGGTAGAATTGAGTCATGGGCTAATGGCACATTCACTAATGTTACTTCACTGAACAACCAGACAATCTATGCTACAAATGCCAACATGACTGGTCAAGTATGGAATTATACAACTCCAAATGCGAGCGCTTTCTATTGTGCATACATTACTTTGTTTAATTCAACTAATCCACTACTGGATGAAGATGGAATGTGCTTCCAGCTATATTTCGATGATGATTGGGATGGAGTATGGAATGAAGACGACCTTTGTCCGAATACTACTGCAAATGCGACTGTAGATCTCAACGGATGCGATGCTACTCAGAGAGATTCTGATGGGGACGGTTACGTCGATGCTTCCGATGCCTTCCCATTTGATGCTACTCAATGGTCGGACAGCGATGGAGATGGATATGGTGACAACCTTAGTGGAAATAATCCCGATGCATTCCCAACAGATAGTTCCCAATGGTCAGATGGTGATGGGGATGGCTACGGAGATAATCCAAACGGAAACAACTCGGACGCCTTCCCAGCAGATCCGAATGAATGGGAGGATTCTGATGGAGACGGATATGGTGACAATGGGGATTTCATGCCGAATGATCCATCCCAATGGTTAGATTCTGATGGTGATAGCTATGGGGATAATCCCACTGGGACCAATGGAGATGCCTTCCCTCAAGATTCAACTCAATGGTCAGATCAAGACGGTGATGGATACGGTGATAATCAGACAGGGAACTCACCTGATGCCTTCCCAACCGATCCTAATGAATGGATAGACACGGATGAAGATGGATATGGTGATAATGGCGATTTCATGCCTAATGACCCAACTCAGTGGTCAGATCAAGACGGAGATGATTACGGCGATAATCCGGCTGGGACGAACCCTGATGCTTTCCCTAACGATGGTACTCAGTGGGCGGATGCAGACGGTGACGGCTATGGGGACAACCCTAACGGCAACGATGCTGATGCGTTCCCCTCGGATTCGTCACAGTGGTCTGATATCGATGGTGACGGTTATGGTGATAACCCGGCTGGTACTACCCCTGACGATTGCCCCAATACTCCCTCAAATGCCCGTCCAGTGGATTCCAATGGATGTCACATATCTGAACTTGACACCGATGATGACGGTGTGACGGACGACATCGATATTTGCCCACAGACGCCTTCTGCAGAGGTTGCGGATGATACAGGTTGTTCACCATCTCAACGAGACACCGATGGTGACGGTATCAAGGATAATCTCGATCAATGTCCTGGTACGCCTTCAAACGATCTTGCTGATCAGGATGGTTGCGGGCAGAGTCAGATTGATGATGATGGTGACGGCGTCATGAATGACGCCGATAATTGTCCTTCGACTGACGCTGGCCTTGTTGTGGATTCTTTCGGTTGCGCTTCAAACCAGCTTGATTCAGACAATGATGGTGTCACAGATGACATCGATCAGTGCGCCGCCACCAACTACCCCGTAGAGCTGCCGGATGAAGACGGTTGCGCTGACTCACAGAAAGATACTGATGGCGACGGGTTGACTAACGACAAGGATCAGTGCCCAGACAGTGAATCGTCCGAGACTGTCGACATCAATGGATGCGCGGATTCTCAGAAGGATTCCGACATGGATTCGGTGAATGATGCAGATGACAACTGTCCTGGAACACCAGGGATTGAGGTGGCTGATGTTGATATCTTAGGTTGTTCACCTTCTCAGAAAGATACTGATGATGATGGCGTAAACAATGCTCTCGATGAATGTCCTCAGACAATCGATGGTGCTCCTGTGAATTCTGCAGGTTGTGCGAATTATGAGCGCGATACGGATGGTGATGGAGTCAAAGATGACACGGATATATGTCCATCAACTCTAATCTCAGAATCAGCGGACTTGCTTGGTTGTGGCCCCTCTCAAAAGGATACAGATGGAGATGGAGTCAAAGATTCCATGGATGATTGTAATGGCACTTTATCAACAGCTGAGGTGGATGATGCTGGATGTTCCATTACACAACGTGATACTGATGGTGATGGCGTAAACGACAGTGACGATGCTTTCCCTAATGACCCGGATGAATCCTCTGATCGTGATGGTGATGGTGTCGGCGATGCAATGGATGCTTATCCAGATAATCCTGAAGCCAGTATTGAAGGCGAACTTGATTCACCAATGGGTCTCGTCATAATTATCCTCGTGGTAACCATACTCGTCCTTGGTGGTGGAGGTGTGCTCCTTCTCCGATCAGGCAGTGAAAAGAATCCTGCAGTTACTTCTGGTTTGGTAATGGATGGAACGGAAACTGATACTTCCAATGTTCAAGGGAATGAGCCCGAGCAATTTGTAGATGAGAACGGAAATCATTGGACGAGGAATCCTGATGGATCCATGCTATGGTGGAATGGAACAGAATGGCAGCATGTCGAGTGATTTATTTCATTCACTCTCGCTTTGTCTGGGATTCGAATTACTGAATTTATGGAGCAGTTGTTCAATACTCAAGTAAGGAGTATGGTTTTGTTGTATGTGGGCTAAGATGCTCCAGATTGCCATGTGTGCGATTGTCATCATGAATGCAATTTCAAGGCCATGATTAGGAATGTATGGTTCGATGATTCCCAACAGAGCGAAATGAAGCATGTAGATTGTCAGGGAGAGGCGTCCAGAGGGAGCTAGGATGCGACTCATCCAATTTTGTGATGTGGTGGTACGGAAAAGATCCCAAATGAAGACACTGAAAGAGCAAGATACGAGCACGAACCATGGATTCGCAGGAAAGAAGGTTAGGACTCCATCTCCCATCGTAACAGCCCAAGAAATCCCTGTCTGATAGCATATTATGCCGGTAAGAATGAGTGAACCAAAGGCTATCGAACCTGTGGTTTGGAGTCGTATTTTCTTAGTGTCTCCCTCTAATGGTCTTTCATCAAGGATACTTCCTATTATGAAGTAGGCCACCCAAGGAAGTAATGGATATGTTCCACTTATCACAGCCTTAGTGAACCAATCTAGGATTGATCCCACCTGAATCATGTCATTCCACATCGGTCCAGGTCGTAGATTGGCCCATGTGGTGTAAATGAACCACGCGAAAAATGTGGTGAAGATTGCTCGTAATATCCGTGCATTCCGTGGATTTATGCCCACACGAATTGACATATCATCTCGAATATAGTATAGAGGAAACAACAGTGTACAGATTCCTAGAAGTGTCAGGATTCCTGGCGATGCAATATCGAATCTTTGTGGTAGTAGGAGCCCCAGTAAGAATTGTAGTCCAATCAGGGCTCCACCTCGAACCAAGGACCAACGTAGAACGGATTCTCCTCTGGCTCTACGCCGATCTAATCCGCGTTGGAATGCCCACCCCGATATTAGGACGAACATCGGTGCAGCCATGCCGCCGATAGACGCTGAAATCAGTGCAATGGGGTGATCTATGCTTACTGGTGCTGGCATGAGGGCGGCGGTATGGACTTGGACCATGCAGAGAATTGCGAGTCCTCGCATAGCATCGACATGGACAAGGCGTGTTGACAATCCCTCACCCTATCCACGTATCAATTCGTGATTCTGGTTCTGTTTCGTTCCCGATTTCCAATGCATTTTGAACTCTGGATATGAGGTCCTCTGAGAGTTTACCGCGGTGATGAATTGTAACCCATGTCTGCCCATAGTTCACAGATTCACCAATGTCCACCTCGACAAGGATGCCGACCGCATGGTCGATAGTATCAGTCGCCTCCTTTCGCCCTGCTCCAAGATCCAGGGCTACTAATGCAAGTGCAAGAGCATCGATGTGTATGACGTGCCCCTCTGAATTACATTTGAGTTCGGTCTCATTTAGTTCGGGATCGAGAAGGCCAAGAGACCTGTATAGCATATGTTCGGATTCAAACACCAAGGGATCTACCCCCTGTGTGACTGCCATTTCTATGAATCGCTCTAGGGCGCTTCCATCATGGAGTGCATCTAGAATTGCGATGCTCCCAGATTCGAAATCCTCTACGATTCCTACCATCTCGAGTAATGCTCCTCCTTGAGCGCACACAAGTTCCTCGAGATCGGAAGGGCCGTTACCTCGTAGGGTTTCTATGGACTCTACAATCTCGATTGCGTTCCCGATTGCTGAGCCAAGGGGACAATCCATCGTCGTTAGGATTGCCCGTGTATGAATCCCGCAGTGAGTTGCTGCGGAGACCATCGCCTCAGCGAGCCGCATAGCATCTTCTCGTTCCGTCATGAATGCCGCTCGTCCATGCTTGACATCTAAGACAAGTGCAGAAAGGGATTCAGCTGCTTTCTTCGACACGATACTGCTGGTGATTAGCGGCAGGCTCGCAACGGTACCTGTCACATCACGAAGTGCATACATTCGGCGGTCAGCAGGAACGAGGTCCTCAGTTTGTCCCACCATCGCGACTCCAATTTCGTCTACTTGGTCCTGAATACTCTTTGTTTGAAGTTGAACATTGAACCCAGGGATACTTTCCAGTTTGTCGAGTGTCCCTCCAGTGTGCCCTAATCCTCTTCCGGAGATCATCGGGACTTTGAGTCCGCAGGCGGCGAGAGCGGGGGCGAGTGGAATCGAGACCTTATCCCCCACACCACCAGTACTGTGTTTGTCAACGACAAGGTGTCTCCATTCTTCTGGCCATGTCAGAATCTCCCCACTTTGCATCATTCCAGCAGTCAAACGACCAGTATTCTCTGGTTCAAGTCCATGTTCGAAAATCGATTGTAGGACATTGACAACCTCTTCGTCGGACCACCGCCCTCCATCACGTGATACAACGCCTTGGATTAGGTCGTGGATGTCGCTTTCGTCAACCTCGCCTCGTTGGATGTTCCGAGCAATCTCGGCGCTCCGCATAGTCGGGTCACTCACCGTGCTCTTCCGCGTGTTTCTGTTGGAGTTGCTCCACTGTCCAACCACTAGCGAGATACGACTGTACTTGCTCATCGGTCCAACCAGGGAAGTTGTAGGTGTCCAGTTGTGGTGCCCCAAATACGCCATCATCTTTCCCACTCTTAGCTTCTCGAGCGGTACTACCCTCGGATCCTACGCTAGTGCCTGCTAGAATGACCCTCTGTTTTGTCTGATTTTCTGGTGTATCTTCGGTCTGAGGTGAATCAAAGATGTAGCCTGCATCATCCACTAGGACCTCGTCAACAAAGCCATCATCTTGCTTCATTAACATCAAAGCAACAGCTAATCCAAGAGCGATGCCTGAGAATATTACGAGAGCAAGCAGAGCCTTAGCAGCATTCGATTCCAATGGGTCCTCACGAAGTCCGAAAGAACCCCCTGGGTCGTCATCCTCGTCATCATTCGAATCGCTAGGTGTCGTATTGTCTACCGGTGTGGGAGATTCACTGCAACCGAATTCGATGTGATCTTCAAAGCCATCCTCGTCCGCATCAATCAGGTTCATCGCAGCAGTGTTGGTGATCCCACGTTGTGCAGCGAAGGCTAACTCATCAGGATCATCGATACAATCGCCATCTGTGTCTCTTGAGAATGGATCACTGTCATGATTTGATTCCTGAAGGTTTGAGAGTCCGTCACCGTCCCAATCTTGGGACTGTTCTGCAAGTGGGCTACCGTCGACGATCGTGCTTGTACGATTCAAGCCCCATTTCATCTCGTATCTGTCAATCATCCCGTCGCCATCGGTATCAGTAATGTCGTCCAAACGATTCCAGTCCTCCTCAAATGAGGCGAGGTAGGCGCCTGCAATTGTCGCCTCATTGATTACAATCCCCATCTCACGGTTCCTCAGAGCACTATTACTACCCCAGTTGATGCTACTAATCAGAACGCTTTCCCCATCGATGATTATGCCCTTATTGTGTAGTTTAGTAACATCATCTCCCTGCGACATGAGTATTGCAGTGGCATCTGCGCCCAGCGTACGATTCCAGTCGTTATTGACTAGATTCAGCATGTCTCGGTCGTCGAAGGGGTCATCGGTATAGTAGCCATTCAGAAGGAGGCGAATTGTGACGTTCCGTTCTAAAGTTGCACGTTCAAGAGCAGCAATCAGTGGGTTATCTCCATACCCCCAGCCCCAACCATCTTGGAAGTACTGGAGAGATAGATCAACCGTATCTTCTGATGAATCAATCAAATCGACAAGACCACTGATGCAATCATCAGGGCAGGTCAGAAGCTTCCCGTCGATTGCTCCAGCATGGGTTGTTTCTACTCCGGCCGGTGAAGGACTTACTTCGAGTAGGCGGTCAATAGGTGTCACCCAACCGTCAGGTGTTCCGTGGCTGGAGTCCATTGGATTGAATGCTTCAATGTGGAGGTGTGATGTGTTCTCGTCCCAAGTCATCCGCGATAGAACAAGTTGTGCAATATCTTCTGAATCTATGAACACAGACCAATCTCGATTCCCTGAATATCCATCAAGGGGGAAACTGCTCGACTTCCAGTTGCCACTGGACATCCATACAGAGGAAGAATCTCGTACTGCGACCTTGGAGTGAATGTACTTGTACGGAGATTCTGGCGAGGTTGATGAGGGTGGTTCAACCATCCAGAGGACAGTTGCTCCGGCAGTATGCAAGTCGCTTGCAATACCTCGGCTCACGGCCATGTTGTCGTATGAACTGTAGACCCCTCCTTCGAGTAAGACTGTTACCTCAACGCCCCTGTCTAGTGCATTTCTGAGAGCTCTCGAAAGCTCGTAACTTGTGAGTTCGTAGAGATGTACGTGAATCTCTGATTCTGCCGCATTAATCCATTGAACTAAATCACCAAGTGCGTGTCCCGGTGAGATAGACGTAGTGACGTTTCCAGTGGTGGAGAATACTCCTCCATCACAGAATAGGGATGCTCCCATGCGAAGCCAGCGAACCTCCCAATCTGCTGCTGAATCTGTATCTGGAATTGCATCTGGTGTCGAAGCACACCCATCGCCACGCATCATGATTAGGCCGACTGGACCGGAACTTGATGGAGGTGTAATCGATGGGCCGGTCCAGCCTTCGATGTTAGGGTCTCCATCGCCGTAGACTATTGTATCGACAACGATTCCAGTAGGAGACACGAGTTGGAATCCCCCTCCTGAATCAGGAAGCCAAGGCATATTGTACATCACATCATTTCCGCCATAGGCATTCAAGGCTGCATCCTCAAGGAGGTGGGTCGGATCTCCAGTGATAATCGCGCTCTCCCCTGGCCCAAGAACTAATCCACGGAAGGTGTCGTTCCATGCAGGAGCATCTTCACGATGTCGTGAAATCATCCATCCAGACATGTCGAGTGTCTGTGTACCAATGTTGCGTATCTCGAACCAATCATGATCTCGCAGAGAGTTGACTTCGCCCACCATAATCCGACTGAAGATAACACTCGATGTTCCATCCCATTGATCGGGCATTGGATTTGCTACACCCGGTGATGGCATTAGAGTAGGCCCCCATCCGAATCGAGGTTCAATCGAGATACAACTCTGGCTGTTGAGCCAATATACGGTCGAAATCATGGTTCCGTCCGGATTCATGAGGCGGATAGTATCTCCAAAGTTGTCCATGAATGCCTCTTCGGGCCTGAGGACCACATATTCGCCAGGAGCGATACTCATGCTAGTTCCATTCCAAATCTGATTGGTTGTAGCAAGCATACCTGTTCCATCTTCATCGAGAATGTGCCATCGGCTCAAATCAATGGTCTGAGTGCCATTATTTCGCAGTTCAATCCATTCGCCAAGTATCCCTACTGAATCAGAACCAGATGTGCCGCATTGCACCATGATTTCTGTGATTACAAGATCGTTAGATCCAGCATATGGATTGTCGAAGGTAGGCGTGGCGGTGCCAGGAGTAGGGGTGGGCGCGTATATCCAAGAGGAACTGGAAGTGAGATTGGCTACCATCGCAGCACCCGGTAAGGTACTTGAGTAGACAATCGAGTCTATTGGGTTGCCTAAGGCATCATGCAGGCTGATTGAACCTGCTGTATTCGAAAGCCAAAACGCACTCGGGTCAGTTGGCCGAATCACCACTCGTTCTCCTGCATCTGGACTCATATCGCTCGTAGTCTGCTCGTTTAGGGCAAGTGTCGATCCACTGATTATTGACCATCCTGATAGGTCCACTTCGGAAGTCCCGTTATTCCATAGTTCGATGAATTCTCCATCGCCTGCCAACGCGGCTGCGGAGTCGTTACCAAAGGGGTTCGGTAGGATTTCGACAATCTGTAAGTCGATACTACCCTGATTATTGCCAGAGGCCTGATCTGGATTTGCAGCAGCAGGTGTTTCCTCATTTGACAGAGTCCATCCATTCATGGGGTCGCCTGCAATCGGTGTCATGGTACGACCTGCGGGAAGGTTGGTTGCCCAAGAGATTGTCTGAACTACCTTTTCTGAGGGATCTACAAGGGATATCGTATCGCCTAGAGAGCGAATAATTTCCACTCCGGTACCGTTCAACTGGATTACACCGTATTCCCCGGGTCCGAGCCCATGAGGGCTGACAATAGTGCAAGAACATTCTACTAAGGCATCAGTCAAATCGATGGAACCACCAGTGCCGGTTTTAATCGTGTACCCAGCAAGCCCAACACCAGTCGTCTCATCGGGATGTACACGGAGTTCAATCCATTCTCCATCAGGGTAGGGTGCATCATTGACAGTTCCATTGACCATGATTTCGTTAATCGACAAAGTGCTTGTACCGTTTACTGATGTAGCGTCCGATTCACCAGGTGTGGGGAAGAGTGCATCAGTCCAGGTAAGTCCATCTGCACTACGTATTTTGGAGTGCCCTGCTCTAACTGATGGGTATGTGAGTTCGTCCGTAACTGAACCGTTTGATGCGAAGACAGCTAATTGGTCACCCCCATTGTTGAGGACGCCATATTCTGAGGTGCTGTTGATGGCCACAACTCTTCTGCTTCCAGGGTGGATGTGTGTGCTGGTAGAATCTGTTGCATCGAATCCAATGAGATGCGATTCGTTTAGGCTGATGTTGTTGGAACTACTATCCATGATGTAGTAGCCTAGGAGGTCGACAGTGGATGCTCCAATGTTCTCGATTTCAAGCCATTCGCCGCCAGGCCAGGATGCGTTATCTGCTGAGAAGAAGGGGTCGGCGAGAACCTCACGTACACGGATCCCTGTATCGTAGTAGGTTGGACCGCTACTGCCTCCTCCATTTGCTGTACCGGGTGTGATAGCGGCGGATTCAATCCAGACCCCATTAGGATTTGAGGCGTCCTCGATGAGAGTGGAACCTTCTGTGGGGCGTAGAGTCCATGTGACGGAATGTACTAGCGAACCGCTTGGTGTAAGTAGTTCAACAACTCCGTTCGTGTTCTTCAGGCACATCCCACAGGCGCCTCCATCTCCGTTTCTCGCAAGAATGATGTAATCTCCTGCAGCTACCGTGAAACTTGTTGCACTACTTGGGTAGACAATGTTTGTAGTTGTCATTGGAAGCGCTCGCTGATAGTGGTCCTGCAGAGTCCATGATGTAAGGTCAACAGAAGCGGTTCCAGCGTTATGGATCTCTACCCATTCTCCAGAGGTCCAGTCGCTTGGGCCCACTGTATCGGTTTCCGCCCCAAAGGCGTTAACGAGAACTTCAGATATGCACACGTCTCCTACGCATGCAGAGGTTCTTCCCTGTGTGCCTGAATCTACTGGAGTGTCAGTGAGGGGATTTAGGCCGAGGCCGTATCCAGTAGTAGTCGATGCGACAAAGAGTGTCGTTAGGAGAATTGCTGCGAGACGCGATACACGGTGAGCGGCCATCACCCGAACGAGGCCTAAGTCGGGTCTTTAGGCTGATGCAAGGTTTTAGTCTTCAAATGAATCCGAAACTATCGAATTGCTGCCCGAATGTGTAGATCATGATTGGGACAAGGATGATGCCCATTCCGTGCGAACGACGGATGCCAATCCTTGGTGGCATTAGTCCCATTAGAGTCCCGATAACTAAGACGCCTAGCCCTATGAAACCCGTACTGAACCAGACA
>CETI01244486.1_pt1 | contig 10396 bp, 10 predicted proteins | sample 361441 | NCBI WGS metagenome assembly CETI01 (sample SAMEA2622478, study PRJEB7988) | marine metagenome | biome: marine biome (ENVO:00000447); feature: deep chlorophyll maximum layer (ENVO:xxxxxxxx); material: "saline water (ENVO:00002010), including plankton (ENVO:xxxxxxxx)" | depth 90 m | reverse complement strand
TCCAAAAGGTTCTTTTTCATCAGTTCCAAATTCAATTTCATTAATATTAATCTTCAGATATTGGTTAAGTTCAAATGTATCAGGTCTTATATCTCTGCCAGATTCTTGAGCATCAATAATTAATTCTTTAAACGCTTCAACACTTAAATCTAATTTTTTTATTAGATCGTTTTGGCTAGGAAACTGACCATTTCTATTCAACCCAATCCTCATATATCTATGTAATTTATTTATTCTATCTGACATACATTTAGGGATATTTAAATTATGAATATTTATATTATAGTTTTTTATATTTGAAATATCTAAGAAATCACTTAAATGCCAATCTATTTATTTCTAAATAAAATCATTTGAATATAATAAGTAAAAATCTTTTTACAAAATTGGGGAGATATAGTTGAACAAATCTAAAAAATTATCTGCAGAAGTCAAATTTAATAATATTATTACTCATCCTTTAGATCCTTTAAGTTTTGATGAAATTAATAAAATATCTGAAATAGTAAAGGCTAAGTCTGATCTTGGAAAAGAATTACTTTTTGAAACAATAATGCTTCTTGAGCCAACTAAGGAAAAAGTACTCTCTTTCAAAAAAGGGGATCATATAGACAGAAATGCATTTGTTGTAGTGCTAAATTTCAAAGATGAAAAAATTTATGAGCTTGAAATAAATTTAATAAGTGAAAAAATTCATAGATGTGAATTTATTCCTAACGTTCAACCAGCTTTTATTTTTGGTGATTTAGAAATGGATTTTAATGAATGGGAATCAAAGATGAAAAAAGATCCTAAGGTAATTGCAGCTTTGAAAAAAAGAGGCATTACAGATCCAGATCTATTACAGATTGATCCTTGGCCTATATCTAATTTTGGAAATAAAGATGAAGAAGGTAAAAGATTAGCAATTGGAAGATGTTGGATTAGAAGGGAACCAGAAGATAATGCGTATGCGCGACCAATTGAAGGTCTTTCAATAATATTAGATTTAAATAAAAATGAAGTTGTAGATATTCAAGATTTTGGTACAGTTCCAATTCCTCCAAACGATGGGAATTATTCTCAAAATTACCAAAAGGAATTTAGAACAGACTTAAAACCTATTGAAATCACCCAGCCAGAGGGTCCAAGCTTTAAGGTTGATGGAAATGAGGTTAAGTGGCAAAAATGGAATTTGAGAATTGGTTTTACTAAGCGTGAAGGATTAGTTATTCATACTGTTGGGTATGAAGATAATGGAAAATTAAGACCAATATTATATAGGGCATCTTTATCTGAAATGATTGTACCGTATGGAGATCCAACAAATGACCATTTTAAAAAACAAGTTTTTGATGCAGGAGAAGTTGGTATAGGAAAATGTGCCAATTCATTAGAACTTGGATGTGACTGCTTAGGTGAAATAAGATATTTTGATGCATCTTTATTCGATATAAGAGGAAATGCAACATTGATTAAGAATGCTATTTGTATGCATGAAGAGGATTATGGTATTTTGTGGAAACATACTGACACTAGAACAGGAGAAGTTGAAACTAGAAGATCTAGGAGGCTTGTGATTTCTTCAATTGTAACAGTAGGTAACTATGAGTATGGATTTTTTTGGTATTTTTATCAGGATGGAGGAATTGAATATGAGGTGAAATTAACTGGGATTGTGAATTCTTCAGCTGTACCTCCTGGAGTTAAGCCAAAACATGGTACTTTAGTAGCTCCTCAAGTTGTTGCACATAATCATCAACATTTTTTTAATGTTAGGTTAGACATGATGGTTGATGGAATCGAAAATTCGGTATATGAAGTTGATACAATTCTAGATCCAATCAGTGAAGAAAATAAACACGGTAATGCTTTTTCTACAAAAAAAACATTAATTCAAAATGAAGGTGAAGCAGCAAGGATAGTTGACCCTTTTGCAGCTAGATATTGGACAATATCAAATAATTCAAAGAAAAATTATATGGGAGAGCCTGTAAGTTATAAGATAGCTCCTGGAGAAAATCTACTCCCGTTTAGTCATAAAGATTCTGTTGTAAATAAGAGAGCTGGTTTTATGAACGCACATCTTTGGGTTACACAATTTAATAATAAAGAATTATATGCTTCAGGAGATTATCCTCAACAGCATCCTGGAGGAGACGGACTCCCAAAATGGATTCAATCAAAAAGAGACACCAAAGATAAAGATTTAGTTGTTTGGTATACATTAGGGCATAACCATATACCAAGATTAGAAGATTGGCCTGTAATGCCAGTCGCTTACATTGGATTTTCTATTAAGCCTTCAGGTTTTTTTGATAAAAATCCAGCATTAGATGTCCCTCCATCTAATAATCACTCTTGCAGTTCAGGATGTAATTGCTGTAATTAATTTAGTTTAGCCGATTTTACTGTGTACTTTTCCAGAAGCTCAGAATCAGGCTTTGGCAATACGTTTAATGGTTCAAAAATATATGGTGATTTAAACTTGTTTTCTGGTTTGCATAAATCATCAGTATAGAATCTGTCTGAAGGAAATAAATCTCCAGGATAAGTGAAGTTTTCTAGTGTAGCCAATGCAATACAAATACTTGCTCCAAGTGCGCTTTCAAGCATTCCTCCAACCCATACAGGAATGCCAGCATTTTCAGCAATTTTATTGATTTCTAAAGAATTAGTAATACCACCAACTCTTCCTGGTTTTATATTTATATATTTACATGCTTCTATCTCAATTGCTTGTACGGCTCTTTCTACCCCATTTATTGATTCATCTAAGCATATAGGGGTTTCAATTAATTTTGCTAATTTTGCATGATCAATTAGATCATCAGAATTTAAGGGTTGCTCAATAAATGCTAACTCATGCTTATCAATAGACTTGAAAAAATCTAAATCTTTTAGAGAGTATCCACCATTGCAATCTACGTGAAAAATAGATTTCGGAAAAGTGGACTTAACTGCATCTAGAACATCTTTATCCCAATCTTTTTTGATTTTTAATTTTATTCTAGGAGTTTTTTTATCTACTGCTAATTGTATTTTACTTAACAAAGTATCAATGTCTTTTTCAACTCCAAAATCTGCTCCAGCTACTACTTCTTTCCTTGTTCCACCTATTAGTTCGTGAAGAGGAGTATTAGTTATTTCACTTTTTAGATTCCACCAAGCTATATCTAGACCTGCTTTTGCAAATGGATTTCCTTTATATACTTTCAAGTCATCATTTAGATTTTTAGCATTTTGATAATCATTACCTATGATTTTTTTTCCAAATATTTCTGATAGATTATAAAAAATTGAATTTGCACTTTCATACGAGTATGTTGGTAACTCTAGTGCACAAGTTTCTGACCATGCTTGATAATCACCACTTTTTGCATTAATCAAAATAGAATGTATTTCATAGTCTGCTCCATAAGAAGTAATCCATGGGTCTATAAGAGGCATTGCTACGTGGTAAATATTTAATTCTTCTATTTTCATATTTAAAATCCGATAAAATTTGGTTAAATAAATATTATAGTAGTATGTTTGAGATTTTTTCACAATATTTCCCTCTTTGGGTTTTCATAACATTAATGGTGAGTACACCAGGGCCTGCAAACTTACTCCTACTTTCCACCGGTGCTCAATATGGATATTTAAGATCTATACCATTTTTATCTGGGTTAGTTTTTGGAAAATTATTACTTAATATATTATTTTCTTTGGGTTTAGGTTTATTAGTTCGAGACTATCCGATAATTATGGAATCATTTTCGTATATTTGTGTTATTTATATGATTTGGTTATCAATGAAAGGGTGGAATTCTCACGAAAAAAAGTATTCTTATGAGAAAATACTTAAGTTTAAAGAAGGTCTTTTTGTACATCCATTAAGCCCAAAAACATGGGCTATGTGCTTAATTGCTTTTTCAAAATTTACTGAAGGATTAAGTGGATCTTTTGAATTATATTTTTTAGTTCCTATAAGTTTTCTTTTTTTACAAATTATTTTTCATAATTTTTGGTGCTTTTTAGGTTTATCTATAAACAGAACCATTGGATTATCTAAATATACGAATAGATTTCTAATTTTTCTAACTATACTTACAGTAATTTGGGCAATATTTTTCACAAATTAAGATAATTATCTCAAACCTACACTTCCGTCACTTGAAATTGGAGGCGGTATTTTTGCAGGATCGAATGGATGCATAGCTGGAGCTTTTTCATTAAAATTAATTCCTAATCCAGGTTTTTCTGAAGGAAAATACCAGCCATTTTCTAAATTAATTATTTGATCTGTCATATCCCTTCTTGGTGGCTTATCTTCCTGAATAGATTCTTGAAGATCCCAGGATGGAGATGATATTCCTAATGCAACACATGCAGCTGTCGCGATTGGTCCTTGAAAATTATGAGGACAAATTTTGATATGATTTGCTTCAGCTATTGTAGCTATTTTTTTTACACCTGTTATTCCACCTGCTACAGCAATATCAGGTTTGAAAAAAGCAGGTTTTGCAAGTTGTGCATACTCCCTAAATTCCCATATACCCATATTTCTTTCACCTACAGCTAAAGGTAGCTTCATTTTTGCAGAAACATCTCCCATTGCGACTACAGAATCAGGAACTATAGGATCTTCAATGAAATATGGCCTTAATCTAGCTACTTCTTCACAAAAAGCTATCGCTTCATGAGGTTGCATATTCCTATGAATTTCAACCCCTATATCAAAATCCCATCCTACAGTCTCTCTTACTGCTTCAACCATTTCTACTGCAATTCCAATCATTTTTGAGTATGACAACTCAGCCCAATTATTAGGCATAGGGGTAAATTTTAGTGCTGTAAAACCATCCTCTAAGGCTTTTTTAGCCCCTTTAGCACATTCTTCTGGAGTATCTCCACTAACTCCCAAAGCTATAGCTCTTATCTTTTGTCTTACTTTCCCTCCTAAAAGATCCCAGACTGGGGCTTGAAGTCTTTTACCTTTTATATCCCATAATGCCATATCTATAGCGCTAATAGCCCCACCTATACTGTTGCCTCTGAATGCAGAATTATACCTCCAAAGAAAACTCCATATGTGTTCTATATCATTTGCTTCCATTCCTATTAAAGCATCTCTAAAACCGTGAATTGTAGCTTCAGCCGCCTTAGGGTATGACCAGTAACATGATTCTCCAATTCCTTGTACACCATCTTCAGTGGTAATTCTTACAACCAAAAACCTAGAAACAAAAAAAGTTTCAACTTTAGCTATTTTCATTTAACTTCTCTTTCTTTAAATTTTCCAATAATCATTAATAGTTGATTCATATTCAGAAGTAATTTCATTTTCAATTTCTTCAATAGTTACACTTCTGCCTAAGACAGAGGATTCAAGAGCAGCATTACAGACAGCTAAATCTTTTCTTCCAACGTATGCATCAACTTCAGGTTTTGTACCGTCCGTTATACATTGTCCTAATTCATAATATTCAAGCGCAACTAAAAATTTATCAACATCTTCAAATGGGGTTTTATATGAACCCAATCTTTCTGATTGAAATAAACGTGATGTAAGTTCATCTAAATGAAAATTTGGAACAAGTTCAAGAACTTGATCTCCAGAAATTTCTCCTATTCCATCAAGATTTAATCTCAAAGGATCACCTCTCCTTTGCTTAGCTGGAGTCATAGAGCCTTTACTTCCATAAATCATTGCGTACTCTGTAATTTCACCATGAGCTGCATAAAAAGATGTCCATTGTCCGATGGCGCCATTTTTAAATTTCATAGTGGAAATGACCATATCTTCTGAGTCAGCATCTATCTCATTTGGTACAGAGCTAGCCCATTTTTCATAAAAGTTTGAGACTCCTATTTTTTCACCTTTATATCTTTTTGTTTCCCACAATTTTGACACAGCGTATACTTCTTCTATATCTCCGAGATAGTACATCATTTGATCTACAATATGAACTCCTGCATCAACAAAAATTCCCCCCATGTTTTTGTGGTGTCTCCATGGGAGAATAATTATATCTTTAGAGCCTCTGGCGGATCCATTTAGAAAACTGTAAGGATTACCTATGACTTCTGCATCTATTAATGCTTTGGTCAATCTGCATATAGGATCTCTTCTCTCCTGTTCGGCAACACTCAATACTTTTCCACTTTTTTTCCAAGCTTCTATAACTTTATTACAACCTTTTATGGTTATTGCTAGTGGTTTTTCACATAGAACGTTGTAGCCTAAATTAAATGCTTCTTCGGCTACTTGATGATGAGAACCTGAATCTGTAGTTATATCAACACCCTCAATTTCAGGCATTTCTTTTTTCATTTTTTCAAGAGAATTAAATACAATAGGACGTTTCCCTAATAATTCTTTTGCATTGTCAGCTAGATGATTTGCATTTCCTTCATTTTTATCACAAACAGCTACTAACTCAACATTTGCCATCCCACTTTCATATAACGCTCCTAGGGCTCTCAAATGTCTTCCTCCCATTCCTCCTGCACCTACTATTGCTATTGGTATTTTTATCATATTTTTTTCCTCATTTTATTCTCGAGTTATTTTTTTCAATCATGAATTTTTTGTGAAGCTATCATGCCTCCGTCAACTAATAAAGTTTCTCCATTAACATATTGTCCAAGATGTGAAGATAAGTATACAACTGCGTTAGCAATATCACTAGGAAGTCCTCCAATCCCAGCAGGAATAAATCTCTTGAAATCTTCAGGCTTATGAGGAGGACCATCAATTGATTCATCTTCAATATCATCAGGTAAGCGGTTTGAAATGGCTCCAGGAGCTATACAATTTGCAGTAATATTTTTTCCAGCAAGATCTGCCGCTATTCCTTTGACCATTCTTCTCAGGGCCATCTTTGCTGTTCCATATGCAGTCCAATTGGGCATTGCTACATAAGAATGAACACTTGAAAGGCAAATTATTCTTCCTCCTGTGTCATTATTTATCATTTCTTTAGCGGCTCTTTGAGAAGCAAAAAAATATCCTTTCAATGATAAATCCATCATTCTATCCCAATACTTTTCATCAGTTTCAAAAAAAGGCCTTTGTTGATCTGGGAAGATGGCATTATTTATTAATACATCAATTTTCTTGTGAGCATCTATAAAAGAGTCAAATACGGAGTTTATATCTTCTATTTTGCTCACATCACCTTTGTGGAAAGTAGCATTCACTCCATGTTTTGAAACTATATCCACGCATTTTTGTGAAACTTCATCGTCTATAATATCGTTTAAACCTACATCTGCTCCTTCTTTTGCAAGAGTTATTGCTATCCCTCTTCCAATTCCTTTTCTAGCACCGGTTATTAATACTTTTTTTCCATCAAGTAATCCCATTTTTACCCCCTGTAAGTTATTTATTAAATTGTAGAAGAAATTTTTTCTAATGGTAGTTTATCTATGTCCGGGATTAATGCATCTTCTTTTGCAAACCCCACAACCAATAACAAAAAAGGTTTTTCATTTTTTGGTCTTTTAAATATTTTATTCAAAAACCCCATTGGACTTGGGGTATGTGTTAATGTAGATAGGCCAGCCATGTGTAATGCTGTAATTAAAATACCTGTAGATATCCCTACTGATTCTTTTGAATAATAATGCTTCACTTTAGACCCATCTTCTAGTATGCTAAAATTTTTTGAAAAAATTCCTATTAGATAGGGAGCTATTTCTAAAAAAGGTTTACTAGCATCAGTCCCTAGTGGTTCTAGTGCCTTTATCCATTCTTTAGGAGCTTTGTTTTTATAAAAACTTCTTTCCTCATTTTCAGCTTCTTTTCGAAGAATTTTTCTTACTTCATTTTTAGATGAAATTGCAAAATGCCAAGGTTGCATGTTAGCCCCACTTGGAGCAGTTCCTGCAGACTTAATACAGTTTTCAATTATTGATTTTGGGAATGATTTTTCAGAGAAATCCCTAATCGTTTTTCGCTGTCTGATATTTTCATAAAATTCTTTTGATCGCAATTCCATATCTTTTAAATTATGGTTCGGATTTCCTTTATATTCGATGAATTTTTTTTTCATTCTTTACCTCTTATAAAATTAATAATAATTTTTAGTATCAAAGATTAATTCTGTTTTTTCCCACTCTCTAGTTTCTCCTGACTCAAGTTCTTGAAAAAGAGATCCCATTAAGTTTTGCCATTCTTGAACTTTGCTGTTAAAAGGCTCTATGTGAATTCCGTCACTTAAATCAAAATCTATATCAACTTCTAGTAACATGACAAGCTTATTACTATTAATAAAAATCCTCATCCTTCCTATAGGTTTTTCTTCTAAGTCTTTTACAACTTCATTAAATGGCTTTGCATGAAAATCTATATATTTTTTTATTTTTTTTTCGTTGTTTTTTAGCTCATTGACTAAAACAATCAATTTGTTTTTTTTCATAAAAAATTTAAGAATTCTAAAACATAGTTTTGTATTCTAGTTTCCCTTGTATATCTAGTTTTACTCTATATAAATCACCACCTCTATATGCTTTGAAGTCATAATTTTTGGGTTCGCTGCCATTTGGATTTTCTCCTGTTCCAGAATTTGCAGTGGTAACATATAGCTCATTTAAGTCTTTCCCTCCAAACATTGGGCATGAGGTTTGCGTTGCAGGGAAAGTGATTTCTCTTTCTAGTTTTCCATCTGGGTCAAATCTCATAACTTTAGAACTAAACCAAATTGCAGACCATATAAACCCTTCTGAATCTACTGTCATTCCATCTACAATTCCTGTGTTTGCGTCATCTAATTTTACAAAAATCCTTTTATTTCCTAAGGACTTGTTTTTTTTGTTATAGTCCCATTGATAAATTATTTTTCTTAGAGAATCTGTACTGTAAAACGTGGTTTCATCAGGGGAAAACCCCATTCCATTACAAAGTTTTACTCCTTCATCAATAACATCTATCGACTTGTCAGGATTAATTCTAAAAACCACATCATTACTCCACTTAGTAGCATCTGTTCCACAATAAAAACTTCCATCAGGTCCTGATATCGCATCATTTACTCTTATGTTTACATCAGTCCCATCAACTTTTCCTTTTTTTATAAATTCCATATCTTCATCTGAATTCCATAGAATAATTCCTTCCCAAGATCCTAAGATTAAACCTCCAGATTTATTAAATCTAAATCCTCCTACTTGCACTCCATCGTGTATTATTTCATTAGTTTTTTTCTCAGGATCATACCTGAATAATTTTCCACCATATATGTCTGTCCAATATACTTTTTTTTCTTCTGGGCTCCAAACAGGCCCTTCTCCAACAACAGCATTAGGAGACGCTAATTTTTCAATATGATATTCCACTTTACACCTTTACTCCAATATGAAATTTATAATATCACCATAAATATAAATCGTGTATACTTTTTGAAGAAGAAACTTAGAAAGGATTAACATGTTTGATCATAAAGGAAAAGTAGCAATAGTAACTGGAGGAGCACAAGGTATTGGAAGAGGAATTACAGATGTACTTGCGGAAAATGGAGCTACTGTTTGTATTGCAGATATTTCAAAAGAACATGGTAATCAAGCAGTTAAAGATATCGAATCTATAGGCGGAAAGGCAATTTTTGTAGAAGCAGATTTTGTTAAGTCTGACTCCCCTAAAAAGGTAGTTGAAGAGTGTATTGATATTTTAGGAAGGTTAGATATTTTAGTAAATAATGTAGGGATACAACCTCCTTCATCTTACAAAAATGTTGAAGATACGTCTGAAGAAATGTGGGATGCAGTCATTAATGTTAATTTAAAAAGTTATTTTTTGATGAGTAAATACTCTATTCCTCATATGAAAAAATTAGGAAAAGGAATAATAATTAATGTTTCAAGTGTACAAGGATTACAATCCCAAAGATTGGTTCCACCTTATGCTGCTAGTAAAGGAGCTGTAATATCTTTGACAAGGCAGATGTCACTTGACTATATAAAGAGTAACATTAGAGTCAATACCATTAATCCAGGTACATTTAATACTCCAATGGTTAGGACATCAATCACAGGTGATATAGAAGAAAGTTTAGAATCATTTGGTAAAGATATTCCAATAGGAAGAGTTGGAGATCCAAAAGAAATTGGTCAAGTAGCGTCATTTTTAGCTAGCGATGCATCTTCATTTATTTCTGGAGAATACATAAATGTTGACGGAGGAATAATGGCTAAAGGCGGATGGGATGCTGGTTTACAAGGAGAGTAATTACTAAAAAGGATTATTTCTTTTCTCTTCGATGTAATCTAACACAACTCCTGCTTTTATTTTTGCAGAAATTGTTTTACCTGCCTTTACTGAATATGCAGATCCATTTTTTTCAGCTTGTTCTACTCCTCCATTATGCCATCCAGTGCAAGGCTCCAATCCAGCGTTGTAACATCTTCCGTACCATGGGTATCCATATCCTCC
>CETI01179918.1_pt1 | contig 10399 bp, 11 predicted proteins | sample 361441 | NCBI WGS metagenome assembly CETI01 (sample SAMEA2622478, study PRJEB7988) | marine metagenome | biome: marine biome (ENVO:00000447); feature: deep chlorophyll maximum layer (ENVO:xxxxxxxx); material: "saline water (ENVO:00002010), including plankton (ENVO:xxxxxxxx)" | depth 90 m | reverse complement strand
TTTTTAATTTCTTTTGCTATATCTATTTGAGAAGGTTTAATTTCTACCTTTTTTAAATCAGAAAGATTTTTCGAAAGTTCAGCCGGTCTAACTGAGCCATACAACTCACCGTTTTCTTTAGATTTTTTTACAAATTTACATCTTGAGTTATTAATTATATCAAATATTTTTTTTGCAGCCTTCTTTTGTTCAAGATTTTTTTGATTCAGTTCATCTTTTTTTTTATTAACTAAATCAATATTAGATTTAGAAGCTATTAAAGCTTTTCCATATTTTATTAAAAAATTTCTACCATAGCCTCTTTTTACATTAACCAAATCTCCAATTTTCCCTAAGTTTTTAATATTTTCTAAAAGAATAATTTCCATTTTATAATTTTATATAAGAGCTAATATTCTTGCACGTTTTATAGCTCTTGATAACTCCTTTTGTTTTTTTTGAGAAACTGAAGTTATTCTTGAAGGAAGAATTCTTCCTGTTTCAGACACATATTTTTTTAGTATTTTAATATTTTTATAATCTACGACAGGTGCGTTTTCTCCTGATAATGGGCAGGATTTAAAAAATTTTATACCTGGTTTTTGAAATAAGTTTATATTTGAGTAATTAGAGCTTCTAGATTTAGATTTTTTTCCACCTCTTTTTCTTTTGTTAAATGCCATTTAAACTTCCTTTTTTTCAAAATAATTTGTTTCTAAATCGTGTTTTTTTACTTTTACTGTTAAAAATCTTAACAAATCTTTATCTATATTTTGCGCTTTTTCTAATTCTTCAATTGTTTTTCCATCGCCTTCTATTTTAAAATGAAAATAAAAACCTTTTTTATTGTTTTTAATCATATAAGAAAAATTTTTTAATCCCCATTCTTCGACTTTTAAGACTTTGCCAGAATTTTGACTAATTATTTCGTTATATTTTTCAGTAACTGTTTTAATTTGACTTTCAGATAAGTCACTTTTGGTTATAAATGTGTGTTCGTAATAATTCATATTTTATCCTTGGTTAATCCGATTTTGTCGAATAATCCGCTTTTTTTTGCAGAGGATGCAGTTTTATACTATTAAAGTTTTAAATATACAACTATTAAAATTAGGTTTATTGTTAAATACTTTTTCATGAAAGCAGTTTTATTTCCAGGTCAGGGGTCTCAATTTGTAGGAATGGGGTCTGATTTATATCAAAAGTTTGATTTTGTTAAAAAAATTTTTGAAACTGTTGATCAGACTTTAGGATTTTCTTTAACTAAAATTATATTAGAAGGTCCAGAAAATGAATTAAAATTAACCAAAAATACGCAGCCTGCTATTATGACTGTAGGCGTTTCTATATTTAGAACTTTAAACGAAAAATTTAATTTTAATTTAAATAACACAAGTTTTTTTGCAGGTCATTCTTTAGGAGAATATACAGCCCTTGTTTGTTCAGGATCTTTGTCTTTAGAAAAAGCAGCCTATTTGCTTCACGAAAGAGGTAAATCTATGCAAGCTGCAGTGCCAGAAGGAGAAGGGGCTATGTTGGCAGTTTTAGGAATGAGTTTAGATGAAGTTGAAAAAGAAATAAATTTTTTCTCCAAATCTGGAATTTGCGAGGTAGCTAATGACAACAGCAATGAGCAAGTTGTTGTAAGTGGAAAAAAAGATATCATAGAGGCCTTTAATCTAAACTTAAAAAAGAAAAAAAAGAGAGGAATCATTTTGCCCGTCAGTGCACCATTTCACTGTTCCTTAATGAAGAAAGCGGCAGTTAATATGGAAGAAAAAATTAAACAAACTGATTTTTTAAAACCAAAACCTAGTATTATAAGTAATGTAACGGCCAAACCAGAAGAGGAGGTTAATACTATAAAATCACTGTTAGTAGAGCAAATAACCTCCAAGGTCCGTTGGAGAGAGAGCATAAATTACATGATAAACAACAAAGTTGATGATTTTTTAGAAATTGGTCCTGGAAAAATACTCTCAGGTTTAGTAAAAAAAATAAATAAACAAGTTAAGGTAAAAAATATAAGTTCATTAAATGATTTGTAAAAATGATTAATTTTAAGAATAAAAAAATTTTAATTACTGGAGCTAGCGGAGGAATAGGAAATGAATTAGTTAAAAAGTTCGTTGAACTTGGAGGAGATGTTCTTGGAACAGGAACTAACGCGGAAAAACTAGACTCATTAAAAAAAAAGTATTCAAATATAAAAGTTAAAAAATTTGATATTTCAGAACATTCTAGAATTGAAGGATTTATAGAAGACGTATCTTTAGAATTAGGAGGTTTAGACATTGTTATAAATAATGCTGGGAAAAATGTTGATAATTTATCGCTTAGAATGAAGGATGAGGAGTGGAAAAAAGTAATAGATATAAATTTAACTTCTACCTTTTTGTTAAGCAAATATTCTATAAAAAAAATGATAAAAAATAAATTTGGAAGAGTTGTCAATATTACTTCTGTTGTGGGACATACAGGAAATTTGGGACAAACGAATTATGCTGCTTCAAAAGCAGGAATAGTAGGTATGTCAAAAAGTTTAGCTATAGAATATGCAAAAAAAAATATAACGGTAAATTGTGTTTCTCCCGGTTTTATAGTTTCAGATATGACGATGAATATAGCCGAAAAAGTTAAGCTATATTTGACCTCGAGGATTCCTATGGGCAAACTTGGTACAGGGGAGGACGTATCTAATTGCGTAGCTTTTTTATCATCTGATCAAGCTTCTTATATAACAGGCGAAACGATACATGTTAATGGTGGCATGTATATGTCTTGACAAAACACATTAATAATTTATTAAGTAATATAATTCAAATTAAGGATTTACAAATATGACAGAAGATATTTCAAGTAAGGTAAAAAAGATGGTCGCAGATCATTTAGGAGTAGATGAGGCTAAAGTTACTGATGAAGCAAATTTTATTGATGATTTAGGGGCAGACAGCCTAGATACTGTAGAGTTAGTAATGGCTTTTGAAGAAGAATTTGGAGCAGAAATTTCAGACAGTGAAGCTGAAAAAATTCTTACTGTTGGTGACGCTATCAAATTTATTGAGGGTAAGGCTTCTTAATAAAAACTTTTTAATTTTAAGCGAACATCATATTAATAAGTTTTGATATGGTTAAAAAAAGAAAAGGCATGATGTTTGTTTTATCTTCGCCTTCTGGTGCTGGGAAAACCACACTTACCAAAAAGTTAGCTGAAAACAATAATAATTTTAAAATATCAGTCTCTCACACAACAAGAAAACCCAGACCTAACGAAATTGACGGAAAAGATTATCACTTTATATCTAAAGAAGAATTTGATTCATTAGTTAAAACTAATAAATTTTTTGAACACGCAATAATATTTAATCATCAATATGGAACCATGAAAGAGCCAGTTATTAAGTATATGTCAGAAGGCAAAGATGTATTATTTGATATAGATTGGCAAGGAACGCAACAATTAAAAAGAAATAAGGATATATCTATAATAACTTTTTTTATACTTCCTCCAAACATAAATGTTTTAAGAAACAGATTGTTAAATCGCCATGAAGGACAAGAAAAAATAATTGAACAAAGAATGATAAAATTTAATGACGAAATATCACATTGGAATGAATATAATTATATTGTTGTAAACGATGATTTGGAATCTTGTTATAAGAAAATTCTTGATTATATTAAAAATGAAAAAAAAGGAATTTCTGAAAAACAGGACATAAATCAAATATCTAAAAAAGTAGAAGAATTAACAAAATAACTTTTCGTAATTAATCGCTATATTATAATAGTCCTCTCTACTCAACTCACCTGGTCTTTTTTTTAAATCAATATTTAGATCGTCAGCAACATATGATTTATTTTTAAATAAAAGCAAAAATTTTTTATTTATCATTTTTCTTCTATTTGAAAATAAAATTCTAGTAATTTTTTCAAGATTCTTTGGATTTTTTAATTTAAATTTATTCTCTTTTTTTGGTTTGAAGGATAAAACGGAAGAATTAATTTTCGGTTTAGGTGAAAAACAATTTTTTGTAATATCGAAATGTTTTTTTATATCCATTCTCCAATTTGAAATAACTGACAATCGACCAAAGTCTTTTGTATTTTTTTCTGCTATAATTCTTTGAGCAACTTCTTTTTGAAACATTAAGATCAAGGTTTGATACCAAGGCGGCCATTCATTAGTAAGCAAAAGTGATACCAAAATTTGAGTGGAAATATTATAAGGTAAATTACCAAATATGATTATGTTATCTCCTAAGTTTTGTTTTTTTATTATATTTAAAATATCGTCATTTAAAATTTTAATATTATTATGATTTGAAAATATTTTATTTAATAGATTAAATAAATTTTTATCTTTTTCTACCGCAAACAATTTTTTAGGATTTTTTTCAAGAATTTTTTTTGTTAAATTGCCACTTCCTGACCCAATTTCTAGAACAATGTTGTTTTTATTTATATCTACTAAATTTATAATTTTTTTTATTATATTTTGGTCTATTAAAAAGTTTTGACCTAAGCTTTTTTTTGGCTTATGCAAATATTTCATTTTTATTTAATATAATTAAAAAATTTTATCGCTTCTATTAAGCTAGAAGGGTTTGCTATATTTTTACCGGTAATATTTTTTCCAATACCATGGTCAGGTGATATTCTTATATAGGGCAGTCCTAAAGTTATATTAATAGCATTAAATTTAAAAATTGTTTTGAAAGGAGAAAGAACCTGATCATGATACATGCCCACAATTACATCAGGTTTATATTTTGTATTAAAAATAAAGGCAGTATCTGGTGATATTGGTCCGTTAACATTAATTCTCATTTTTTTAATTTTTTTTATAGCTGGTTCAATAATTTTTTTTTCTTCAGTTTTTTTTAAAGCTGAAAAACTATGTGGATTTAAACCCAAGACTGCAATTAAAGGTTTTCTATTAATAATTTTTTTGTAAAAAGAATTAATTGTAACTATTTTTTTAACAATTTGTTTTGTATCAATTTTTTTATTTACTAAAGATATTGGTATATGCGTGGTAATAGGGCAAACAGATAATTTTTTGTTATAGATCAACATAACTTCCTTACCAATTCTTTTTGATTTTCTTGATAAAAATTCAGTTACCCCATGGTTTTTGTATCCAAACAATTTTTCTTTACTTATTGGACAATTAATTAAACCATTAACTTTCTTTTTTTTAATTAAATCTAGCCCTGCATTAAAACTTGAAAAAATATATTTTCTAGTTTTATTTGATAGTTTTTCAAAAGGTTTTTTTTGATTAAAATTAACATTCAAAACTGGCAAGTTATTTGATTTTAAGTCATTAATAGAAAAATTATGATTTATTTTTTTTATTTTAAAATTATATTTTAATTTTTTTTTTTGTAAATTAAGCAAATCTATACTGCCAATAATTAATAATGGATTATAATTATATTTTTTTCTTAACTTCCAACTTTTAAATATAATTTCAGAAGATATGCTATTAGGCTCTCCAGCTATTATCGCTATAGGTTTTTTCATTAGTAATAATTTATCGCAATAGTACGTCTCAGTGTATCATAGTGAGAAAGAGAATACATATTAAGTATTTTTGTTTTTTCAGAATTAATAATTTGTTGTCTTGCTTGTACAAGATCTATATTTTTTTTTGAAACTCTTTTATCTCTTACTTTAAAAAAAACTATTCCTTCTGGTAATAAAACAGGTTCAGATATTTGTCCAATTGCAGTATTAATTATTTTGGATTCAAATTCCTCTGAAATTACGTTTTGATTTACCCAACCTAAATCTCCTCCATTTATAGAAGAATCGGATATGCTTTTTTCCATAGCTATTTTTTCAAAACCTTGTATTTTTATTTCTTCTTTGATTTTATTAATTTCTGAATTTAATTTATCTTTTGTTACCGGTTTTATTATAATTTCTGAAATTAAATACTCATTTAAATCCTTTTTTTTACTCAAGCTTTTAAGTTGTTCTTCAACTTCACTTAAATTTATATTTAATCTATCTTTATAAATTTGAAATATTAAACTATTCCATAAAAGTTCAGTTTTTATATTTTCAATAACATTTGAAAAATCAATTCCATTTTGTGCAAATTTTAATTTTAGCGTATCTATATCAGAGTTTGATTGTTCAGCCAAAAATATTAATTCTTTACTAAGATCAGACTCATTATACGAAAGATTATTGTATTTTTCTATTTCTATTTTTTTTATATTTCTTTTGACCGACTCTCTTACAGCCACAGACTGAAGCGTATCTCTTTTTTCAGCATTGTATGGTTGATCGCTGAGAATTAAAATTGTTTTTATTTCTTTTACAATATCAGACTCTGTTATAGCTTTATTTCCAACAGTCGCAAACAATCCGTCTTTAATTTCTCCCTGCAAATTATTTGAAAAAATAAGAAATGGTATTATTAAATAAATTATTTTTTTAAAATTTTTCACTGTTTTTTTATAAAAGATGGTGTTGTTAATCCACCAAATGGCACAAAAGTAATTTTAAACATTAAAGTATCTTTTTCATCTAAATCGCTATCTTTGTAAAATTCTCTTCTAAACACCACACCTGCCGTTAAGCAATCAATTTTATATTGATAGCTTATATCATAAAGTTCTGTACTATCTGTTTTAAAATTTTTCTTTGTTTCAAAAGATAATTTATTATTATCATTAAGAGCGAGAGAAACACCAGAATTAACATAATGTTCATTTCCAACATGGCTTCTTTCTTCTAAATAATCAATATTAAAACCAACTTTACCAAAATTAAGAGTTGTAGAAACTTCATTATAATTTAGATTTTCGTAGTTATGATCTAAAGAGAACTTGTATCCAATTTGACCAATTTCTGAAAAATTATAATTAAATTCACCAACTAGATCAGATGATTTTTGGTCCAAGGAACTTTTTGAAGGTCTATCTCTATTTTCTTTTCTATTAAAAACTTGACCTAATGATAATGAAATTTTCTCTTTGTCATTGCCATTTTCGTCTTTTTCATTAATTTTATAGTCAAAACCCAAAATAGCACTCAATCCTTCTTCAATTTCAGAAGTTTTATTTAAAGCATATAAATTTGCATATCTTAGATTAACGTCGTCTCCTCTTATATCTCTCATATGTCCAGGTGCATATCTAAGCATGAAATTTGGAGAAAAGATTTTAGAAAAATTTTGATTTACTTTTTTTAGAGGCAATGAACTTTTGTAGCCTATTACTCCACTTAACTCATTTACACTATTATCCGTTTTATAATCTGAAGTTTTTCTAGCTTTATAGTTTGTGTTTCTTATCATTCCTTCCAATGTATTAACAAATCCTTTTTTTGTAATACTATTTACAGGATTCCAAACAAAATCATTGGTTAGTATAGTTGTATATTTATTTGTTTCAAAATTTTTGTGCTCTGCATTTGAAGAAAAATTTATAGATCCAAATTTTTTAGTAAAAAAAGTATTGCCGAACATGATATTTGGTAAGACATACTCATATTTATCACTAGTTTTATCCTTTCTTAAATTTTCATAAACATGGGCCGAAACATCTAAAAATAAATTATCTTTTCTAAAATTATATTTAATTTCATTTTCTAAATCTGTATCAGATCGAGCAACTAGAGCAGTATCTATGTCATGTACTCTAAAATAAGTGTCGTTAGATGTTCTTTGCAATCTGATAGAAAGGTCACTCACATAAGATTTAAATTTTCCAAGTTCCAACTTTAAATCTGCAAATATATGATTCCTTGATCCATCAGTTTTTTTATTTGTAGTATTTTTATAACCCTCAGTATAACTCGTATCTAGTGTTAAAAATCCGTTTCTAAATGCCTGCCTGTATTCATTTAAAAATAAAATATTTTCGTTTTTATATGTTTTGGTTGTTAGCGTCATATCTTTATTATTACTAATAGCCCAATAATAAGGTAACGAAATTCCAGTCCCAACAGTTGTTGAGTCTGTAAAGGAAGGAACTAAAAAACCAGATTGTCTCTTAACAGTGGGATCGGGATGAAAAAATTTTGGAAAATAAAATAAAGGCACCTCATAAAATTTTAATACAGCATTATCGTAATATATAGTTTTTTTTGTTTTATCATGTGTAATCTTTTTTGCCCTTAATGACCATGGTGGGCATTTATCTTTGCCTCTATTTTTGCAAACAGTAAAGACTCCTCTAGATATATTTGATTTATTTTTTGACATAGTGATATCGTTAGCAACAAATCTTGGCTCATTTTCCTTACTAAGACCAAAACTTTCGTTATCCAATAAAACACTTACGTCGGAACCAATCATTTCCTTTTCTTTTGTATCAATATAAATTTCTTTAAAATAATATTTATTTTTTTGTTTATCTGTAACTTTAATTTTACCAACAGAAGAAAATATGTTTTTTTTTATTTCATATTGGAACATATCTACTATTATAGTATTTCCATCCGAGTCTGAAAAAATAGAATTTTGATTTGATGATAAAGTTTTTTTATCTATTTTGTAATAAATAATGTTTGTTTTTAACACATACCCATCTTCAAGTGTTAATTTAGAATTCTTATATGTAGTTATTATATTATTAGATTTGTCGTAAACAGCTTCATCGGTAAATAAAATATTGTTATATATATCATATATTTTTACTGACCCTTTAGCGTTTAATACCTCCTTGGATTTTTCATAAATTATTTTGTCTGCTTTTATTGTATTGTTTTCTGAGTCAATCGCTACAACAGAGCCAGTTCCTATTACAGTATTATTTTGTTTATCTACTATGATTTCTTTTGCACTTATATCAAATTCATCAGCAGATAAATTTGTTTTTAAAAAAAATGAAATTATTAATAAAAAGAATACTAAAAATGCTTTATTTTTGATTTGCATGTATTATCCCTACTGTGCTGAAAACAAATATTATTATAATTGGCATCCAAACCGAAAGTTCTATGGGTAATTTATCTGTCTTGCCTAAAGCTGCCGAAAAGTCATTTAAATAAAAAACTAATACACTTGTAATAATTGCAATAAAAACGTAGGTCCAGTTACTTTCTTTTATATTCATGCCCAAAGTAAAAACGCCACTAAGCAAAATCATACCAAACAAAAATAGAGGAAATGCAAAAGACCTATGCATTTTTGCCCTCATTTCATTTGTTGAATAGCCACGTTCTTCTAAAAGTTGAATTTCTTGCTTAATATTCCAAAAAGATACAGTATCTAAATTTGAGTAAAGGCTATTTATTTTTTCAAAATTATATAAACTTTGAAAATAAATATTACCAGCATTTTCTGTTATGCTTGAACCTTCTTGGTCAGTAATTTTTGCGTCTCTAAGCAACCAATTTGTTGTTGAAATATCCACTTCTTCAGACTCAATTTTTTTTATAAAATTATATTCTTCATCAAAAATATAAATTGATACATCATTCAAAGTATTATCGCTTAAACTTAAAGCTTGAATCATAAAATTTTTTTCCTTGATCCAAATTCCGTTCACAGTAACAGACGCTAAAGATTCTTGTTCTTTTTCATAACTATTTTTTAAAGATTCATATTTTTTAAGTAATTCAGATGTAATAGGGGTTATGCTCGTTACAAAAAATATTCCTAAAATAAATGACAGTATACAAGGTACACTTATTACCGATGCATTTGAAACGCCAGCTGCTTTTATCGCAATAATTTCGTCACTTTTTTTTATTTTTAAAAAAAACCATAGGCCAGATACTAATATAATAAATGGAAATATATTATAAATAAAATTTGGTACAAACAAAGCTGACATGAAAATTGGTACATCAATTCCTACATCATAATCTTTAAAAAAATTAATTTCTTCAAATAAATTTAATATAAAACCTAATGAGAAAAAAATTAAAGTTATTATTATTGTTATTTTTAAAAATTCACTACTTAAATATTTGTTTATAACAAAAGATCTAATCATAATAATTAACTTAAATTTTCATATTTAAAAACTCTTAATAATAAGAGATAGGTTAATGGAAGCATACATATTGGTATTAAATAATACATTGCAGTATGCTGGAAAGAATAACCGGAATATCTAACTGTAATTTCGGCGCTTACAAGTACTAAAAATCCTATTACAAAATATATAAATTTATTATAAGAAGAAATTTTTTTATCTCTTCTAGAAGATAATAAAAAACAAATTATTAAAGATATTAAAGGAACATAAAAAGGCATTCCAAATCTTTTATTAATTTCTATTCTAAGATCTTTCTGATATTCGTCTGTCATATTACAGTTATGCATGTATTTATTTTTTTCATCAAAACATCTGATAATATTTAAAGTAGAGGTTTCCTGAATCTTTGGGACGTTTGTTGTTTTAGTCGTAAGATTTGAAAGATTAATAATAGTTTTTTCAAATTTAATTAT
>CETI01228669.1_pt1 | contig 10450 bp, 5 predicted proteins | sample 361441 | NCBI WGS metagenome assembly CETI01 (sample SAMEA2622478, study PRJEB7988) | marine metagenome | biome: marine biome (ENVO:00000447); feature: deep chlorophyll maximum layer (ENVO:xxxxxxxx); material: "saline water (ENVO:00002010), including plankton (ENVO:xxxxxxxx)" | depth 90 m | reverse complement strand
TTTAAAAATATTATTTAAATACAAATTATTTAAATAATATATTATGGATTTACTTGAACAAAAAAAACGAATTGATGATAGAAAACCTTATAAAACTGAATCTGGAACAGTAGATAGAGTTTTTGAAATATATGAAAAAAGTGGCAAAGATGAATCAGGATACGCTCCTGTTATTATTAAACTAACAGTAGAAGAAAAAAAGAAGAAAACTAGTATCAATTAAATATTATATTATTAATTTTATGATAAATATAATATTTTAAGCAGTAGGTATAAAAGTCCAATTTAAATCTTGACATATTAATTTCCATATAGCATCTTGTTCTACCCTTTTTTGTAAATCTTTTAACATAGGAAAATATGGTAAAAATGATCTTTCTCCTAATAATTCACATAATTTATAAAGAGTATAATAATAATTTAAAAAATTTACCCTATCTTTTGGACAATGCTTTGAATAAGGTTTTTGAATTTCCATAAATAAATTACAAAGCATATCTTCTAATTCTGGTGACATAACAGGAGGTTTTATACCTAATTTATCTTTTATAAAAGGTATATGCTCATAATATTTATTATATCCCAAATTTTTTAATATTTCTTTTGTTTTTTTATTAGTCAATTCTTTAATATCTATCCTTTCTTTTTTAATTTGATTTTTTATATTTTCAAATACTTCTACGGGAATATGTGTGCTCTCTTTTGCCTGAAATTGAGCTAATATTTCGCGTAAATGATTTATTCTTTTATATGCGTAAAAACATACTTCTTTTGGTGGTTCTTTATAAGATGGTTTTTCATTTTCTATTAAATATTTCATTGATTTAGAACAATTATTACATATACAAATACCGTCAGATTCTACATATATCATTTCTCCTTTATTACAAAATTTACATATATCAGATTCATATAAATAATTATCATAATTTATGTATGAATTATTAATATTATAAAAATATTTTTCTATATAATTATCTTTATTTTCATATTCATTTTTAGTATTATTATTATCTTCATTACTATCATTATTTATTAATATATTATTATCATCTTCATTTTCATCTTCATTAAAATTAAAAAAATTATTTATTTTGTTATTATTTATACTTGATTTATTATCACTATTATTTGTATTTGCTTCAATTGTGATATTTTTTTTATCCTCAAAATAATCAAATATAAACTTTGAATTATTTAAATAGTAATCTTTCTTTTCTTTTTGAAGTTTATAAATATTGTTTTTCAATTCTACTATTTTATTTTCTGTTGAATCTATTTTTTGTTGATTCTTCTTTTTTTTAAAATTATTTAGTGAATTTTCTAATTTTTTAATTTCACTATTATATTTAGGAATTAATACTGTTTCATCATTTTTGAATTTATCTAACATCTCGGTATGTTTGTTATCTAATGTAGTATTTTTTTTTACATATTTATTCATAATGATTATGCTTATATTAATCATTTAAAATAAATTTTATATAATATTTATTTTAAATAATATATTTAAATTTAATTTAATTATTTATAGAAATTTTTTTTCTTTAGTCATATTATAAAAAATGGCTGGAGGTCTTATGCAATTAGTTGCCTATGGCGCGCAGGATGTTTACCTTACCGGTAACCCCCAAATTACTTTCTGGAAAGTCACATACCGTCGCCACACTAACTTCGCGATGGAATCAATCGAACAAACTTTCAACGGTCAGGCCGATTTCGGTCGCCGTGTTACTTGCACCATCTCACGCAATGGTGATTTAGCGTACCGCACCTACTTACAGGTCACCTTACCTGAAATCGGTCAGTCACTCAACTCATCTGGTGATGTATACGCCAGATGGTTAGACTTCCCCGGAGAACAGTTAATCTCCCAGGTTGAAGTTGAAGTTGGTGGCCAGCGTATTGACCGTCAATACGGTGACTGGATGCACATCTGGAATCAGCTTACCCTCTCCAAAGAACAGGAACGTGGTTACTTCAAAATGATCGGTAACACCACACAGCTCACATACATCACCGCCCCCGAATTCGCTGATGTCGATGGCCCATGCTCAGCCACCGGTGTCCGCCAGGTATGTGCTCCCCGTAACGCCTTACCCGAAACCACCTTATACGTACCCCTCCAATTCTGGTACTGCCGCAACCCCGGTCTCGCGCTCCCCTTAATCGCGCTCCAATACCACGAAGTCAAAATCAACCTTGACATCCGTAACATCGAAGAATGCTTATGGGCTACATCCGCTATGACTGGTGCCGGCACCAAAATCACCGATGCCTACAAACAGTCACTCGCCGCCGCCTCATTATTCGTCGACTACATCTTCTTAGATACCGACGAACGCCGCCGCATGGCGCAGAACCCCCACGAATATTTAATTGAACAGCTCCAGTTCACTGGTGATGAATCAGTTGGTTCATCCTCCAACAAAATCAAACTTAACTTAAATCACCCCGTTAAAGAATTAGTCTGGGTTGTACAGCCTGATGCCAATGTTGACTACTGTGCCTCATTAGTCGCCAGCTCCGACTTAAACAACTTATTCGGTGCCCAGCCCTTCAATTACACCGATGCCTATGATGCGCTCCCCAACGCCGTCCGTGCCTTCGGTGGTTCCCTCTCCGTAACTGGCGCTAACGCCGTAATTACTACAGCTGGTTTGTTCCAGGACCCATTCGCTGATAATGTTACAAGCACTGCTGCCGCTGGCACCGAAGAATCTGGTGTCTCCGATGCCGGCACATTCGTCCTCGCGGAAACCGCTCTTGACATGCACTGCTGGGGTGAAAATCCAGTTGTAGTTGCCAAATTACAGCTTAACGGCCAGGACCGCTTCTCCGAACGCGAAGGCACCTACTTCGACCTCGTCCAGCCCTTCCAGCACCACACCCGTAACCCCGACAGCGGTATCAATGTCTACTCATTCGCTCTCCGCCCAGAAGAACACCAGCCATCTGGCACATGCAACTTCTCCCGCATTGACAACGCCACCCTCCAGCTCGTCCTCTCTAACGCGACTGTCCAGGGTGTCAACACCGCGAAAGTCCGTGTCTACGCTGTCAACTACAATGTCCTCCGTATCATGAGTGGTATGGGCGGATTAGCGTACTCAAATTAAGTTCTCTAAATTTCAATTTATTTATTTAATTAAAAATTGATTTAAAGACATATTCATATTATAAACTATAATAATATGAATAACATAGAACAAATGAAACCGACATATGATATAGATGAAGAGTTAAAAGAATATAAAATTATATATGGCGACAGAAAATATATATTAAGTAGTGAATTATTTTGTAAAATTTTAAATTATGAAAGAAGTTTTAAAATACATAATATTAATGATGATTACCCCTCATATAAAATAAATAATAAATATATTGATTTTTTGGAATTTTCACACGGATTAAAAAGAGAAAATTATTATTTTAAATTTATCAATGGTAATAAATATGATATTAGAAGTGATAATATTATAGTTGAAGATATAAATTTCATAAATCTAATATATTCCTATAATGTTATACAACATATATCTTATGGTGTAAAAGTATTGGAAGGTAGATATTCAGGACAATATAAAAACCCCATATGTAAAATTTTGAATGATAAAAATGAGGAAGCATATTTAATGTTATGTAATAATGATGTATTATTTACATTATGTTCAGTATCATATAGAAATCTCAAAGAATATGAGAAAAATAATAATTATAAAACACCTATTATTTGGTCTTCTCATTCTAGCGGGTATATTATTGGTAATAATAACCTATTTATACATCATATATTAAACGGTTGTTTATATGAAAAGTTAAGTGCTACACAAATTAGACTAACACATATTGGAGGAACTGGTAAAACACAAATTAGACTAACTTATTGTGAAAATAACTCTTTTGATGAATTATTGAAACCATTTAATGTAATTAAACATATATATGATGGAACAAGAGTAAAAGAAGGTAGATATTCGGGACAGATTAAAAATCCAATATGTGAAATTTTAAATGAAAAAAATGAAGAAGAATATTTAATGCTTTGTAATAGAAATAAAATATGTAAATTATGTCCTCGTTCTTATGAAATAATTAGAGAATTTGAAAAAAAAAATAATTATGAGACATCTATTATTTGGTCTTATCAAGAAAGTGGATATGTTTTGGGTAATAATAATTTATTCATACACCAGGTTATAACTGGGTGTTATGGAAATGGTAAAGGAACAAAAGTAATTAGTGTAGACCATATAGACCAAAATCCATTAAATAATAGATATGATAATTTACGAATTGCGACAAGAGAAGAACAACAAGAAAATTCAAAAGGAATTAAAGAAGGAACAAAGAGAGAACGCAAACATAATGCACGAGATTTACCAGAAGGAATTACACAAGATATGATGAAAAAATATGTTGTTTATTATAAAGAACGAAAATATAAAGATAAAGATATATGGCGTGAATATTTTAAAGTAGAAAAACACCCAAAATTAGATAAACCATGGACTGGTTCAAAATCCAGTAAAGTATCAATTTTAGACAAACTAAAAGAAGCAAATAAAATAGTAGAAGATTTAGATAATGATACATATGAAAAAAAAGAGAGCGAATACCCAAAATATATAAACAAAAGATATGATAAAAAAAGAGATAATTATTTTCTGTGTTATGAAAGAATAGTAAATAAAACTAAAAAAGTTTGCAAAATGGTATTACCCAAAGAATATGATTTAGAAGAACAATTAAATAAATTTGAAGAAAGAATTAGAAAAAATAACCCCGAGTATTTAACAAATATAAATTAAAAATCAAAATTTAAAATATCAATATATCTCATAAATAGATAACTTATCTATTTATCCTTTCATGCGCCCTTTATTCATGTAGGAAAAAATTTTCAAACAATTTTTTTTTGCTAAAACCTTAGCCCTACAAATTTATATTTATAAATTTCATATAAATATAAATTAAAATATTTACAAACTATATAGAAAATGGAGATAACTTTAGTAAAAAATACTTTTTATTTTACATACATTTTTCTAATAACTACTGGAACTATCTGTTTCATAGAAGCCTTAAGAAACTCTAACCCAAAAATTAGACACATCATGAATTTAGAAACTTGCATATCCGTTGTTGCTGGATATTTTTACAGTCTTTTTGTTGATAAACTCAATAAAGCCGAAAAACTTAATGAAGAAAGTGACAAAAAACAAGAATTACCCTTCGAAGAAATCAATGACACCAGATACACCGATTGGGTAATTAGCACACCATTAATGTTACTCGTTTTATGTTTAGTATTAGGAATGGAAAATAAAAAAATAGTAAATTTCTGGAATTTCATGCTTATCTTAGCAATGAACTTCTTAATGTTGGGCAGCGGATATTTAGGCGAAGTTAATACCTTATCCAAAAACATGGCTAATCTTATAGGATTTGGATTTTTCGCCGGAGTATTTGGAACAATCTGGAATACATTCATGAGCGGAAAGAGAACATTTAACTCCCTCATCATTTATTTATTATTTGTTATTTTATGGGCCTTTTATGGTGTCTTATATCAATCTGACACATTAACAAAAATATTCGGATACAATATTTTAGATTTAATATCAAAAGCATTCATTGGTATTTTCTTCTGGTTATACTTAACCAAATCTGTTAAGTTCTAAATTATTATATTCTTTAATTCATATTAAATATAATAATTTTATTTAACCTCCAAACATAAATACTGCTACCGCTGTCATACTTCCAAGAAGAATAGCCGGCCAAATAACAGGATCACCGCCCTGATTTTTATATGACAATTGGTTTTCATTAGGCTTATCGCTTTGTGGTGGTTGTACCCTACTTCTATCTGAATTTGCTGAGCCACTAGACTTTTTCTTAGTACTTCCTTTGCCTGACTCACTATCGTTGTTTTCTGTTGATTGTTTAAAGTATTCTAAAGCATTAATGTAACTAATATTATAGTCAAATACATCCGCAATATTTGGGTTTTCACCAAGTATTAACCAAGGTTCTTCATCGAAAAAATTTATCCAAGTTTCTCTTGATCTATTAGGCTGTTTTAATTCATCAGCAAATTTTTTAGTAAATTCAGAGCTGTCTCTTTCTTCTGATATGTTCTCACACTCATCTAATTTATTATGAACAAAGAATATCTCAGTATCTTCATCACGGTTTATCTTTTCTAATTCTTTTTCATAATTTGTTCTTTTTTCCTTTTTTAGTTTTGATATTTTTTCTAGTTCTTTATTATAATTATCAAGAGGTAAATCATCTATAATATATTCATCTAAGCATTTATCTAAGTATTCATACTCTTTATTTATTATATTATTATAATTTTCTATTTTTGATCTATGATCATTAAGTTTATAAACCAGTAAGTTATTATTTTGAAGTTCCTTTATATCTTTTATATACATATCAAATAATTTTTCATTACATTTATATAATTCTTCATCCTCCTCTATTCTATTGCTTAACTTATTGTTTCTCTTATCTATACTTTCTTTATAGTGATTTGCTATATTAAAATCTTTAATTATAGTATTTTCAACAAACTTATTAATTTTATTAAAAAGATCACGCCTGAAAGGTGATATTTGTGGTTCGAACACATTTCCAGCAGCATTCATATCATCATATTTTTTTATTAAACCATTTAATTCTTTAGTGTCTTCTGCAAAGCCTTTAATATATTTATATATTGAATAATCATCATTATAATCTTTAAATAATTTTTGCATTAAATCTTCTTGTTTAATAATACTTTTAATTATTTTTATTGAACACTCAATATTTAAGGTTATTTTAAATATATCTTTATATAATTTTATATTTTGTTTATTATCTTTTTTTCTATATAAATCATTATTAATAATAGGTTCAGCTTTACCAATTATTTTTTCTAGATCATAATCTTTCATTATATTAAATTTTAACTTTAATAATCTTAATTTTTTTTCTGTTTCAGAATTATTAGATAAATATTGATGATTATTAGATAAGGAAGTAGTTTTAAGGCCTTCAATATACTTTATTAAATTATATATTGTTTCATTTTTATCATTAATTTCAAAAAATTCTTTATGAAATTCGTCACCAAATATTTCTTTTATAGTATCATGTTTAATAAGTGATATATATATTGATTCCTCTATATAAGGTTTTATATCTTCTTTTTTATAATTATATTGTTTTTTTAAGTTTAATATTTTCTCAGAATAAGTATCTTTTTCATTATCAATAATAGTGTCATATTTGCATATAAACCCATCTATTATTAATTTATCATAAAAAAGACTAGCTAAATCTTCAATAGTATAAATAAATCTATCCTCAAAATCAATCTTTACTTTTACATAATTATTATCAGTATTATCTTGAATTAATTTATTATTTTTATCAATTATATTATTTAATTTATTGAAAGCATTCTTATACTCATTAACTTCATATTTATGATGTTCTTTTAATTTATTTTTTATATTTGTAACTTCATCTTTAAGTCTTTCATTATAATTTTTTACAAAAATATTTTTTTTTAAAATATCTATGGACTGGGTCTCTTTCGATCCTGACTTATTTTTAAAATTTATTTCATTTTTAAAATTTATTTCATTTTTTAAATTATTATTTAAATAGTTAGTATAGTTTTCTTCTAATTCTAATTTATTTTGTTTAAAATTTTCATTTGAATATAATTTTTCAAATATTCTTAAATTAATTTCTGCAGTATCCTTTGTTTTTAAAGAATTAATTAAATTTTTTCCATATTTATTAATATCCCAATTATGATTACTCTGATTTAAAATAATTTCTTTTAAAAATATTGCTAAAATCCCTTCTAGTATACATTTATTATCATAATTTAATTTATCATAGATTTTATTTATAACATCAAAAATAAATGTTTTGTTGAAGTCGTTAGAAGACGAATAATCATGATATAAAATTGCTGATATATTATCAGACATATTTTCTATATTAATAATATCAAATTCATCAATTAACTTTAACAATGTTTTTTTATCTTCAATTCTTTGTTCTTTCAGCTTGGACTCTTGTTCCTCTTTATAGTTAACCAATTCTGAATATTGATTTTTCAATACTTGACTATCGTTTTGATTAAAGTCAGCGTTATATTCAATAAGTTTTTTAATAATTTCTATAATACTTTGTTTATATTTATCACTAATTTGAGTATTATTTCTTAACTTTTCGGCGTTTTCTAATATTATACTAAGCACTGTCTTTCTTTCTGTATTTTCCAAATTAATATTAGCACCATTTTCAATTAAAAATAATATAATATTTTTATATTTTTCAATTCGTTCATCCGGTGTCATTTTTGCTCCACCATTTTGTTCGCGCAATGTGAAAGCTTTGGAAAGATGCTTATTTTCATTAGGATTATTAAACATATTAATTGCTGCGTTGTGAAGTGCTGTATTATCATTAGTATCCGTATCATTTATTCTCTGATTTAAATTCTCAGTATCTTTCATTTTATTTATTAGACTCACTACGATTTCAAAATGTCCTAATTTACTTGCTTGATTTAAAACTGTAGTATTTTCTGGACCCATTGAAGAAAAAATTGGCGGCAGCGCGCGCTCGCTACCCGGCGGTTTAGAATCAAGTAGTGCTTTTACTACATTATAATCACCGTTTTCAGTAGCAATCATAAGTAGCGTATAGTTTTTTAGTAACTTTCCTTTATGAACATAATCTAATATTACACCTATATCAGCTTCATTTTCAATCAACAATTTTACAATATTAGGATGACCACTAATAGTTGCGTTTTGAAGCGCCGTTTTGCCATTGTTGTCTTTCGCATCAACATGAGCACCCCATTTCTTTTTAAGCAGCTCACTTACGACCTCAGTTAGATTATTCATACTCGCTATATGAAGCGCCGTTTCGCCTTTATTGTTTTTCGCATTAACATCTGGTTTTGGATTAGCACCAAGCAGCGCATTTACGACATCTTTATTATCCTCCTCGGTCGCCGCATGAAGCGCCGTGCTGCCATATATATTTTTTGCATCAACATTAGCTTTTGCAGCAAGTAGTTCTGTTACGACATTAAAATGACCCCAACCACTCGCCTCATGAAGGGCCGTTTCGCCATCTTTGTCTACCGCATTAACATTTGCACTTTTTTCAAGCAGCAATTTTACTACCCCAAGGTGACCCACCCCAGCAATCGCCTTCATAAGCGCCGTTTTGCCATCATTGTCTTTCTCATCAATTGTCTTATCTGCTCCTTTATTAAGCAGCAATCTTACGATTTCAGTGTTACCCTTATCACTCGCAATATGAAGCGCCGTTGAGCCTTCATTGTTTTTCTCATTAAATTTAGCACCAGCAGCAATAAGATCCGTTACGACATCAGTTTTACCCGCTGAAATCGAACTCGCTAGCATAAGCGCAGTATTGCCATCTCTATCTTTCTCATTAATATTAATATGATATTTATTATTAAGCAGCGCTTTTACAACAGACGAGTTCTCCGCCAATACTTTACTCGCCCAATGAAGCGCCGTTGAGCCATCTTTGCCTTTCGCATTAACATCTGCACCTCTTTCAAGCAGCAATTCTACGACCTCAGCATGATCCTCATAACTCGCCCAAATAAGTGCCGTTTTGTCATGTTCGTCTGTTGCATCAACTTGAGCACCTCTTTCAAGCAGCAATTCTACGACCTCTTTCTGACCCATAAAACACGCTACATGAAGCGCCGTACTACCATTTAGGCTTCCCGCTTCAATATCTGCACCATTTTTAAGCAGCACTTTTACGATGTCTTTATGACCCCATTTACTCGCCTCATGAAGCACCGTTATGCGAAAATCGAATATCATATTAACTAGAGCACCATTTTCAAGCAGCAATTCTACGACCTTGGTATGACCCTTCATACTCGCCCAAAAAAGCGCTGTCTTGTTTTTTGTGTCTCTCGCATTAACATCTGGTTCTGGAATAGCACGAAGCAGTTCATTTACGACCGGAAGATGACCCTTCCAACTCGCAAAGATAAGAGCAGTCGTTCTAAGGTTGTCTTTCGCATTAATATATGCGCCATTTTCAAGCAGCAATCTTACGATTTCAATGTGACCATTAGCACTCGCCAACATAAGCGCCGTATAGCCAGCTTTTTTGTTTTTCGCATTAACATCTGGTATTGGATTAGCACCAAGCAGCTTAGTTACGATATTTTTATCACCAAAATAACTTGCCGCCATAAGTACTGTATTGCCAATATCATCTTCATGATTAACACTATTATCTTTATTAAATCTATTAATTAACTCCTCAAAATATTTTTCTAATACTTCTTTGGGATTAGTTGTTTCTACTCTTCCTGGTGCTGTTACAGGTTGTGGTTTCGTTGGTGGTTTTCCTGCTGGTGTATGTA
>CETI01060924.1_pt1 | contig 10451 bp, 9 predicted proteins | sample 361441 | NCBI WGS metagenome assembly CETI01 (sample SAMEA2622478, study PRJEB7988) | marine metagenome | biome: marine biome (ENVO:00000447); feature: deep chlorophyll maximum layer (ENVO:xxxxxxxx); material: "saline water (ENVO:00002010), including plankton (ENVO:xxxxxxxx)" | depth 90 m | reverse complement strand
AAAATTTGCCATTATTAATAATAAGTTCCGTATTTATTTTTCCAATATCTCAATATAATATAAGCAATTAACATGCCACCTAGATGAGCTAAGTGAGCAACATTATCTCCAGGCATTCTATTAAATTCACTCCACAATTCATAAAGTCCGTATACTAACACAAGATATTTGGCTTTAATAGGTATAGGGGGAATTAACAACATTAATTGCATATTTGGAAATAACATAGCAAAAGCTAACAATATGCCAAATACAGCTCCAGATGCTCCAACCATCGGTATATCTGTTTTAGCATTTAATAGATCATATGCATAATTTATACTTTTATCTATATTTTTTGAGGAGTTAGGATTGGCTGAATATACATCCTCTATAAAATTATATATTTGATTATAGTATTCTTTACCTTCATCTAAAAATAATTTTCTAAAAGCTTCTGGAGAAGGTTGACTTACGTAATTATTTACTTTGTTTTCTAGAGAATAGCTTTCAACAAAATTTATTCCAGTATAAAGAATTCCTGCTCCAATTCCTGTAATTAGATAAAACAAAAAAAACTTTCTTGATCCCCAAACCCTCTCTAAAATCGGTGCAAAAATTAATACAGCAAACATATTACTAAATAGGTGCCCAAACCCAGCATGAATCCACATATAGGTAAGAAACTGATATGGTTCAAAATTTTCAGAAAGGATATATCTAAGACCAAACTCTTCTATCACAAAACCACTTGTAAAAATGAAAATTATTCCATTTATGATTAAAATATTTTTTGCAGCAGGTGTCAGATTAAACATTAAAATAAATTTTCTACTTTATCAATACCTAATTCAATAAAGTTTTGTTTCCCATCAGGTGAATACTTTGGTTTTTCACAAGCAAAAAGCCTATCAATAATTAAATTCATTTCAATAACAGATAGTTTCTTATTATTAATTATTCTAGCTTTTTTTGAAAATGATTTAAGTATAATATCTCTTTTGTCAGATTGTAAATCTGAATTATTATTTTTTACTTTTTCAATAAAATCATCAATAATTTCTTTCTCATTAATATCATCAAGACCACTTGGAATTCCATTTATTACAATTGAGCTTTTTCCAAAATAATCTATATTAAATCCAATGGATTTAATATCATCAAAAATATCTTGAATTATTTTGAAGTCTGATTCGTTAAACTCAATATATTGCGGAAATAAATTTTGTTGTGTATTAGTATATTTATTAATATTTGATGTTTTATACTTTTCATATAAAATTCTTTGCTGACAAAATTTATGATTAAATATTAGTAGTTTCTCTCCTACTTGCTTAAAAATAAAGTTTTCCAAAAATTGAACGGGATTATTTTCATTCTCTATAGATGAAGTATCTTCAAATAAGAATTTATCTGAGTTTTCAACTTTAACATTTTCAAAAATTTTTTCCCAGTCTTTCTTTTTTTGAGAATGAGACTCAGTTATTTCTTTCTTTTTAGTTGGGTTAATATCAAAGTTTATATTTTTTGTGAAATTTATATCTGTATCAAAGTTTATAGAAGGAGATACATTAAACTTATCTAAAGATTTTTTGACTGATGATTTAACCAAGTTGTAAATTAATTTTTCATCTTCAAATTTAATTTCAGTTTTTGTTGGATGTATATTAATATCAACTAGGTCAGTGTTTATTTTAATGAAAAGTACATAGAAAGGAAATTTTTTTTCTTCTATTAATCCCTCGTAACTATTTTTTATTGCATGATTTATATATGCGCTTTTGATAAATCTATTGTTAACAAATAAAAATTGTTCTCCTCTTGTCCTTTTACTATTTTCTGGTTTCCCGATATAACCGTTGATTGAGATTGCCCCATATTTTTCATCGCAAGTTATTAGATTGTTCTCATAACCTTTTTTGAAAGTAGCAAGAATTCTCTTCTTGAGATTAGATGCATCAAGATTATACATTTCAGCCTCTTCGTTAATTAAGATAAACTTAATATTTGGATGAGATAATGCAGACCTTATAAATTCATCAATAATATATCTAATCTCAACGTTATTTGATTTTAAGAAATTTCTTCTAGCAGGAATATTATAAAATAAATTTTTAGCAGTTATGCTAGTGCCTTTCTCAAAGCTTATATCATTCTCTTTAGTTATATTACCATCTTTAAATATAATTTGGTATCCTGTTTTTTCATTTTCAGTTTTAGTTTTTAATGTTACCTCAGAAACTGCTGCTATAGATGCAAGCGCTTCTCCTCTAAAACCCATTGTTTTTACGTGAAAGAGATCCTCAGCTTTTTTAAGCTTTGAAGTAGAATGTCTCTCAAAACAATTTTTAGAATCAACTTTTGACATTCCCATTCCATTATCAATTACAGAAATGGATTGTTTGCCTGCATCTTTGATAATAACTTTAATTACTGTAGATTTTGCGTCAATACTATTTTCAATTAATTCTTTAACTATTGAGGAAGGTCTGTGAATAACCTCTCCTGCAGCTATTTGATTTGCAACAGACTTAGGTAATTTATTAATAATATTCATCCTCTTTTTTTTGAGATTTTTTTAAGAAAAAACCAAATTGGTATTAGTAGGATAAAAATAAAAATTTTATTTCCAATATATAACCATCCAAAGATTAAAAAAGAAAGAAGAAAGGCTATAATTAATTGTAATTTAGAAGTGCTAACACTATTTGATGTATTTCTATTGAAATATTTCTTTTTGGTATTTTTTGATCTAGAAATTCTTTGATCTAAATCATCTTTAATTGGATCATAATGTCTTGCAGAAAATTTGAATTTTCTATTATTTGGTAATTTAATAAATGAAGGAAGTCTCATTGTTTATAAAATCAAATTAATTATTTCATAAAGATAGATCGAAAAATTGTTAATTTAGTAATACTTAATTTAATAGAGATTAATTATAAATTTTTTCTTTATTATAATAATAATTACATCTTTTTATGAAGATTGGTATTGTTTGTTATCCTACATTTGGAGGAAGTGGTGTCGTTGCAACTGAGCTTGGAAAAGCTTTATCAGAAACTGGAAATATTGTTCATTTTATTTCTTATGCGCAACCGGCAAGATTAAATGTTTTTAGTGATAATCTTTTTTATCACGAGGTATCAATAAAAAATTATCCGTTATTTGATTACCCTCCTTATGAAACCTCTCTTACTAGTAAATTAGTTGAGATTGTTGAGTTTGAAAAACTTGATTTGATTCATGTTCATTATGCTATACCTCATGCATCCTCAGCTCTACTAGCAAAAGAAATTTTAAAGGGAATGGGAAAAAATGTTCCTGTTATTACCACGTTACACGGAACAGATATTACTTTAGTGGGAAAAGATCCGTCATGTAAACCTGTTATTAATTACTCAATTAATAATTCTGACGGAGTATCTGCAGTTTCAAAAAGTTTAAAAGATGAAACAATTGCTTTATTTAACATTTCGAAAGAGATAAAAGTCATTCCTAATTTCATAGATATTAAAAAATATTCAGAGGTAAAGAGAAACCCTTACAGGAGTAAATTATGTCAAAAAGGAGAGCGATTGATTATTCACACTTCTAATTTTAGAAAAGTAAAAAGAATTCAGGACGTCATCAATGTTTTCTGTAAAATAAATAAAGAAATTCCGTCTAAGTTAATTATGATAGGAGATGGTCCTGAAAGGGCAAATATTGAATCACTAACAAGATCATTATGTTCTCTAAAAGATGTAATGTTTATAGGTAAAATTCCAGATGTTGAAAATGTTTTACACAAAGCTGACTTATTTTTGTTAACCTCTGAAAAAGAAAGTTTTGGATTATCTGCATTAGAGGCAATGGCCTCATCTGTTCCTGTTATTTCTTCAAATGCTGGGGGACTACCTGAGCTTGTTGAAGAGGGAATATCTGGCTTTACTTGTGAAATAGGTGATATTAATGAAATGTCAAATAAGGCATTGGAAATACTTGATAAAAAAAATATAAAAAATTTTAAAGAAAATGCTTTTAAAATTGCAAATAAATACGATATTAATAAGGTGTTACCAGAATATATTAATTTCTATAAAAATATTTTAACTCAATTTTGATGCCCCAGAAAAAAAAGAAAATTTATGTTCTAGATACCTCTGTAATATTATATTCACATGATTCTGTTATGAATTTTGAAGAAAATGATATTGGAATTCCTATAACAGTACTAGAAGAATTAGACTATCTTAAAAAAGGGAATGATACTTTAAATTTTGAAGCTAGGGAATTTATAAGGATGATTGATAAATTATCATCAGATAAGATGCTTAATGATTGGATCCCATTAAATGGAAAGACAAAGGGGAAATTTAAAATTCTTGTTAATCAAAAAACAAAAAACAATATTTTTAATGATGACATAAATGATCACAAAATTTTGGATTCAGCACTAAATCTTCAAAAAGAAGAAAGAGGTAAGATAGTTACTTTAGTTTCTAAAGATATAAATCTAAGGTTAAAAGCTAAGTCTCTTAACTTGAAAGCAGAGGATTATTTGACTGGAAAGATTAAAAATTTAAATTCTTTAGATCTAGAAGAGAAAATTCTTGATAATATAAAAACTAATATTATTGATAAAGTTTTTAAAAATAATACTCTAGAAAAAAAAGATATTTTTCCAAGAAAAAAATTAATTGACAACTCTTATTATGTATTAAAAAACTCAGAAAAATCTGCATTAATTTATTTTGATGGTGAAAAAGAAACTATAAATAGAGTAGAAAAAACAACAATATCTGGAATTAAACCTAGAAATGCTGAGCAGGCATTTGCTATTCATTCCTTAATAAATGATGATGTTTCCCTTGTATCAATTAATGGAGTTGCGGGTACTGGTAAAACTCTTCTAGCATTAGCATCAGCTATTTCTCAAAGAAGAAATTATAAACAAATTTTTGTTGCTAGACCGATTGTCCCTCTTGGCAATAAAGATATCGGGTATTTACCAGGTGATATAAATTCAAAGATTAATCCATATATGGAACCATTATGGGATAATTTTAAGTACATACAAAATCAATATAAGCAGACTTCTAAAGATTTTAAGATTTTAAAAAATATGATTGAATCCGAAAAACTTGTAATCCAACCATTAGCATATATTAGAGGAAGAAGTTTTTCAAATATTTTTTTTATTATTGATGAAGCCCAAAATCTCACACCACACGAAATAAAAACGATTATATCTAGAGCTGGAGAAAATACAAAAATTGTATTTGCTGGAGATATAAACCAAATTGACACTCCTTATCTTGATTCACAAAGTAATGGTTTATCTTATTTAATTGATAAGTTGAAAGGTCAAAAGCTATATTCTCATATTACTCTTAAGAAAGGTGAAAGATCAGATTTAGCGAATCTAGCTAACGAATTATTATAGTTTTATTTTATATATTGTATTATGATTAAAAGTATTTATGATTATAATAATCATTATAAATCAAGTGTAGAAAATCCCGAAAAATATTGGAACGAATATGCGAATAACTTTATATGGAAAAAAAATCCAAAGAAGGTTTTGGCTTGGAATTTTAATGAACCTAATGTTAAGTGGTTTGAAGATGGTAAATTAAATATTACCGAAAATATTTTTGAAAGAAATGAAAACAATAAAGATGATATAGCAATAATCTGGGAGCCTAATGAGCCAGATGAAAAAAATAAAACGTTTACCTACGGTCAATTATTTAAGGAAGTCTGTTCTTTCTCTAATGTTTTAAAGAAAATGGGAGTTAAGAAAGGAGATAGAGTAATAATATATTTGCCTATGATACCAGAAGCAGCTATTTCAATGTTGGCATGTGCAAGAATAGGTGCAGTTCATTCTGTTGTATTTGCTGGTTTTAGTGCAAAATCATTATCAGATAGAATTAATGATTGTTCAGCTAAAGTTGTAATCACCTCGGATGGAAATTTTAGAGGATCTAAAGTAGTGGACGTTAAAGGCGTAGTAGATAATGCATTAAAAAGTTCACAATGCGTTGAAAATGTATTGATAATTAAAAGAACAGGTTCAGATGTTAGTATGGAAAGTGGAAGAGATGTATGGTATCACAATCAGAAGAACTTAGTTGATGACTATTGTCCTCCAGAGGAAATGCATTCTGAGGATCTTTTGTTTATATTATACACTTCTGGTTCTACAGGTAAACCTAAAGGTGTGGTTCATACATGTGCTGGTTATATGCTTTATACTCAATTTACTTTTGAAAATGTATTTCAATATTCAAAGGGAGATACGTATTGGTGTACAGCAGATGTTGGTTGGATTACTGGACACAGTTACATTGTTTATGGTCCATTATTAAAAGGAGCAAAGACCATTATGTTTGAAGGTGTCCCAACATATCCAGATGCTTCTAGATTTTGGAAAATAGTTGATAAGTATAATGTTAATCAGTTTTATACAGCCCCTACTGCAATAAGAGCTCTTCAATCTTATGGAAAACAGTACTTAGAAGGCTTAAGTCTTAAATCATTAAAAGTAATTGGTTCTGTAGGTGAGCCGATAAATGAAGAAGCGTGGAATTGGTATAATGATAATATTGGTAAAAATAATTGTCCAATAGTTGATACTTGGTGGCAAACTGAAACTGGAGGTATTATGATTTCACCATTACCAAATATTATTGATTGTAAACCAACTTATGCAACTTTACCACTTCCAGGAATTCAACCTATTCTTCTTGATAATGAAGGAAATGAAATTTTAGAAAATAATATTGAAGGAAATTTATGTATTAAATATCCATGGCCGTCAATCCTAAGAACAACTTATGGAGATCATAAACGATGTAAAGAAACTTATTTTTCTACATTTAAAGGCTACTATTTCACTGGAGATGGAGCAAAGAGAGATGATAATGGCTTCTATCGAATACTAGGAAGAGTTGATGATGTTATTAATGTTTCAGGTCATAGAATAGGTACTGCAGAAGTTGAAGATGCTATTAATCAAAATATTGAGGTAATTGAATCCGCTGTTGTTGGATTTCCTCATGAGATAAAAGGTCAAGGAATTTTTGGTTTTGTAATAATAAAAGATTCATCTGAAAAAATAGATTACTTTAATTCTATAAGGGAAACTGTAAATAAACATATTGGACCAATAGCTAAACCTGACCAAATACTTATAGTGCCAGGCTTGCCAAAAACTAGATCTGGAAAAATAATGAGGCGTATTTTAAGAAAAATTGCATCTGATGAATTTGATAATTTTGGAGATATTTCTACTTTATTAAACCCAGAAGTTGTCGAAGAAATTATTACTAATTATAAAACTCTTAATAATTAATTTTATTCTATTTTGTCCTTTACCTCATCAGGTAACTTTGTATAGCTTCTATCTTCTCTTTTTATCATTTTACTGATTTCTTTCTCTCCAAAATTATTTTTGTCACCAGAAAAAATAACTCTCCAAATCTTTCCTTTTTTTGATTCAGATATATACAAAGAACCATCCGGTCCCTGCGCAAGACCCATAGGTCTATATTTTGCGTCTTCCATGTCAACTAATACTTCTCTACCTGCAAACCCATCTGCAAAAATTTCCAATGACCCAGATGGTATCCCATTTTTAAATGGTATGAAACCTACAACGTATCCTGCCTGAGGATAAGGCACTCTATTTGTGGATCCATGAAACGCAATAAAAGCTCCATTTTTATATCTATCAGGAAATTGATTTCCAGTATAAAAAAGCAAATCATTTGGAGCCCAATGTGCAGGCAAACCCATTATAGGATCAGTGTATTCATCTGTTGACTTATTATTATCTCCTCCATATTCAGGAGCTATCATTCTTTTATTTTTAAAATGATCGTAATATGTGTAAGGCCACCCGTAATCATCACCTTCTCTAATAAGCATAAATTCTTCTGCTGGCAAAACTGTATTTTCCCATTCAGAATAGAATTGAGGCGCATGATTATGAAGAAAATCTCTTCCGTGATTTACCCCAAATAAACTATTGATTTCATTATTCCAGGTGAGACCTACTACGCTTCTAATTCCTGTAGCATATCTCTCACCATCAGCTAAGGTTTGCCCTAAAGTATTTTTATTAAATTTCCATATTCCACCTAGTAAATCTAATTGTTCACATGGAAATTGTCCCTTGACATCTTTTGTTGAATAAGTATTTGGTTTAGTATCCCAGTCTTCACAGGCATTGGTTGGTGCGCTAAAAGTGATATAAATATTATCTTCATTATCAAAAGCTAATGACTTTGCATTATGCCATCTTATTGGATATGGGTCAACAACTATAATTTCAGGTTTTCCATCAGGAATTAATTTATCTAGATCAAGTTTTTGCCTGTAAATAACTAATTCTGAGCTATAATATAAATACCCATCATTGATTTTCATTTCTGTGCCAAATTTTCCATCATTTGGGTAGTCTCCAAATCTTTCTATGATATCAGCCTTGCCATCCTTATTAGTATCTCGTAATGCTACATTTCCATTTCTTCCAGTAGCTGTTCTTAACTTAACATAGATATCACCATTTTTGTTAACTGCAATATGTCTAGATGGTCCAACACCTTCTGTAACAACTAAAGCTTCAAATCCTCCAGGAAGAAAAATTCCTCCATTATTTTGATCACCTTTTAAGTCATAAGTCTCTTCATTATTTTCAGTTCTTTTATTTTCATTGGTTGAGCATGATTGAAAAAAAACAAAGAAAAAAACTAGAAAAAATTGTTTTAACCTCATATTTAAATTTAATATAAAAATTGTTCATAGCATTATATAAGTTTTGATTTTGAATTTTTTTTGAAACTTTAGTAGATTGTAATTATGAATAACTTATTTCTAATATTTTTTTCTTTTCTTTTTCCTGTCTCGAAAAATAATTTTATAGAGAACCCTTTTATAAGTGTTGAGATGTCTTTTGAGTTAAAAGAAGAGACTAAAAAGAAAAGAGTATACGAAATTGATTTTGTCTTAGTTAATAAAAAAAATAAGCCATTATATTATGTTGCGTCATATGAAAAAATATCAAATAGCTCTCAAGCTCAGGTTTCAAATTTTGATAAAACGGATGAAATTAATATAGCTAATGATAATCAAGCTGCACCAGCTCCACATTCTAGTTCAGCATATGTTGATAGTGGTGGAGCAGCCCAAATTGGATCAGAATCAGCTAGAAGTTCAAATAGTAATAAAGTAATTAAACAAGATAGTAAGTTAGGTAATGATAAAAAAAATCCAATTTTATCCGATATAGACTTTATTTTAAATAATGATGTTTTTAAAATCAATCTAGATAATTCAAAGAGTGCCAAATTTTTTTATGATATAGATAAAAACCCTAATAAAGCATATTTCATTAAGAATAAAGAAAAATTTAATCTTGGAATAAGTTCTGATAATTTAACTGATAATAAGATAAATATTTATGAAAATTCATCAGATTATAATCCGGTGGTCTGTATTATTCCAGCTAATGGATTAGAGAAAAAAGCAATTCTTGAAACGAACAAAAAAAACGGAGTTGATCCTAATGATTTTTTCTTAAGCTTTTCAAAAAATAAATTTAATATATCAAAACTGACTTTAGAATTAGATATTTCATACCATGAAAGCATCAGTGATGCAATAGATAAGTATTTAGAAATGCAGAAAGTTTTAAAAGAAAATTTATAAGAATAATTTAATGAGACTTTTACAAATTATTCTTCTTGTCATATTTATTTCTTCGTGTAATTCTGAAGAGGATCTTATAGCTCCAAAACTAGATGAATATGATCTTGAGGTAATTTCATATTTTAAAGAAATAGCGCTAGGATTTGAATTTGGTTCTTCTAGTAAGATAACAAGGAAATGGTGCTCTGATTTAAAAGTTTTTATAGGAGGTGAAACCAATTCTTTATTACTAGACGAGTTAAATAAGATTATGGATGAAATTTCATCGTTAACAACAGATAATTTTAATATGGAAATAGTTAGTGACTCTTCACTTTCAAATTATTATATTTTTTTTGGTAAAGGTGAAGATTACGCAAAAATGTTTCCAGGATCTTCAAGTTATGTAAATAATAATTGGGGATTATTTTCTCTATGGTATGATTCTTCTAATTGTCTCTACAGAGGTCACATGTATGTCGATACTCAAAGAGCTGATTTTATTCAAGCAAAGCATTTACTTAGAGAAGAATTTACTCAGTCTTTAGGTCTTGCCAGGGATTCTGATAAATACCTAAACAGTATTTTTCAATCTTCATGGACAGAAACACTTTTATATTCAGATTTAGATAAAGATCTTATTAGATTATTATATCATCCTAAAATGTCAACAGGTCTTGATGCAACTGCTGTTGATGTTTTGTTAAGGGAAATACTAATTAGTGAGAAATAATTAGATTTTATATAGAGGACTCGGAGGGAGTCGAACCCCCAACCTCCTGGGCCGTAACCAG
>CETI01187862.1_pt1 | contig 10453 bp, 11 predicted proteins | sample 361441 | NCBI WGS metagenome assembly CETI01 (sample SAMEA2622478, study PRJEB7988) | marine metagenome | biome: marine biome (ENVO:00000447); feature: deep chlorophyll maximum layer (ENVO:xxxxxxxx); material: "saline water (ENVO:00002010), including plankton (ENVO:xxxxxxxx)" | depth 90 m | reverse complement strand
ATCTAGTTATTTTTCAGAATTAAATTTTTCACCTGGCGCAGATGCACCTAATCATTATCATCCTGCTCATGAGGAATCTATGTATTGTCTTGAAGGCAAGTTGAATGCAGTTTATTATGATGAAAATAATATTGAATTAAACGCTGGAGATATGTTTACTGCTGAAGTTAAAGCAAGGCACGGTTGTAATAATCCTTTCGAAAGTAAAGGGACATTATTAGCAATACATTGCGTTTTGAATCCGCCCCCAAGAGTAGAGTGCGATTAACCTGTTAAATTGCCTAAAGAATTAAAACCAAAAATTGGAGAATGATTAATGACAACTGTTAAATTATCAAAAGAATTACAAAACCCACGAGGTGTTTATTCTATCCCAGTAACCCCTTTTCATGAAGACGGAAAACTTGATTTAGATTCACTTAGAAGATGCATTGAATTTTGTCTAGAAAAAGGTGCTCATGGAATAGTGATGCCTGTAAACGCAAGTGAAGTTTCAACTTTAACTGATGAAGAGAGAACTTTAGTTATTAAAGAAGGTGTAAAAGCTGTTAATGGATCAGTTCACTTTGTTGCGGGTGTTACAGGAAATTCTGTAGAACAAGTAAAAGAAAGTGTAAAAATTGTAGAAGATTTGGGCGTAGATTCAATTATAACTATGCCTTCAACAAAGATTGCATCAGCGCAAATTGTTTATGATTATTTTGGCGAAATTTCTAATTCAACAAAATTACCAATCTGGATACAGAACAATGATAAGCAAGGAAAATTAGTCGCAACAAATATTATTATTAATTTGATCAATGATTTTGATAATATTCAATATTTGAAAGAAGAAAGTGAATACGCAGGGCATGTTATTTCAGAAGTTGTTGATAAACTTGGAAATAAATGTAAATCCATAATGGGTGGTATAGGTGGTACTTTTTTGATGGATGAGTATAGAAGAGGTGCGCAAGGAACGATGCCTTCTGGTCATTTTACAGATGTAATTGTAAGTATTTGGAATGCTCTCGACACTCAAAAAAAAGATAAAGATGGGTATTATGAAATTAATGATCGTGCAAGAATATTATGGGAATCACTGTTACCTTCACTTAATTTTGAAAGAAGATTTGGTGTGACTGCTTATAAATGGGTTTTCTGGAAGAGGGGAATTATTAGCTCCCCTACAACACGATTACCAGTGAGAAAACCTTTTGATAATGCAGACCAAGAAGAATTACAAAGAATAATGGATAGACTAAGCCCCCTTATGACTTAGTTTTTGATTTAACATCATCGATAAATTGTTTTGAGCCATTAAGAAGAAATTTATTTGCTCCACCTATCAAAAAATTTATCCCTCTATCGTTCCAATATTTTGCTTGATCGCCATCAGCAACAAGTGTTCCTGGTATTTTCCCGGCTTTAATAATTTTTGGAATCATGGACTCCATTGTATTCTTAACTTTTTCATGAGTAACTTGACCATGCACTCCCAATACAGAAGATAGATCTCCAGGCCCAAGAAATACACTGTCTACACCTTCAGTTTCTATAATGCTATCTTGATTATTAATGCCATCTAATGTTTCTATTTGTACAGCAACGAACATCTCATCATTACTTGTTTTGACATGATCAACTATAGGAGTTATTCCGTATTTTCCAGTTCTCGAGGTACTAAATAACCCTCGTTTGCCTATCGGAGGATACTTACAACTGTCGACAACCCTTTTTGCATCATCTGAATTATTTATTAAAGGAATTAAAACACCTTGTACGCCAGCATCAAGATACCTTTGAATATTTTGTTGTAAATTAAGACCAGCTCTTACAATGGGTGTAATATTGGTCAATTCGGCTGCTCTAATCATATTTTCAGCTGTTTCATAATCAGTCACACTATGTTCACAGTCAATTACAACATAATCCATTCCAAGCCAACCAAGCATTTCCACTGTGGATGGAGAAGGCGTGCTAACAAAGGCACCAATAACAGTTTGGCCTTTTAAAAGTTTTTCTTTTAAAGAATTTTTAATCATTTTTCCTCCTAAAATATAATAATAATAGTTTGCTATTAATATCCTAACAATGCAAAATTATTATTATGAAATCTTACAAATTAGAGAATGAATATTGCGAATTAGAAATTTCAAATGGAATAATAATCTCTATTAAAATAAAAATAAATTCAGAAAAATATGAAATCCTAGGATATGATCCAAAAAATTATGTGTCATCTTTTATAATGGCTCCTTGGGCAAATAGAATAAAAGACGGAAAATTTAATAGCAATAAAGGTAAATATGATTTTTCTACAAATAATCCATTTAAAATTAAACATGCAATTCACGGCACAGTAATGTTTTCTGAATGGAAATTAGAAAATCATTCTGAAAAAGAAATTCTAATTAAAACAAATCTTTCTGATCCTTGGCCTTATAAGGGTAGTGTTAAATTTAAAATCTCATTATTAGGTAAAAAAATAAAAAATGAACTTACTATTACAAATGAAGACACAGATATTATGCCTTTTTCATTAGGATGGCACCCTTGGTTTAAAAGAAAATTAAAAAAAGAAGATCTTGATATTAAGTTTGATGCTAAATATAAATGGGAATTGGTTGATTCTATTCCTTCATCCAAAAAGATAAATTCAGATGAAATACCAATGTTTTTAAAAGGTTTCACGCCACAACCTGGAACTTTAGATGATTGCTACAGGATAAATAAAGGCTCGCCTGTTTTTTTAAAATGGCCGGAAATTACTCTAAAAATTAATTCATCCCCAGAATGTAGTCACCTTATGATCTATACACCTATTGATCAAAATTCAGGACTTATATGCGTAGAACCTCAAACAGCAACTATCAATGCATTTCAGCTTTTCGAAGATAAGGTTGATGATACTGGTGTTTTATTTGTTAACTCTAATGAAAGTAAAAATATTTTTACGGAATGGTCTTGGGTAAATAATGTTTAAGTTATTTAGATTTATTAATATTTTTAGAATGATTAAAAATTCTTACAGGTACATTTCAGATCCAAAAATTCCCAAAAAATATAAGCTAATTCCATTTGCTGCAATCATTTATTTCATTTTACCAATAGACTTTCTTCCTGAATTAAGAATACTGGGACTAGGTTATATTGATGACTTTTTTTTAGTTTATATATTGCTTAGATGGTTTGAGAATCTATGCGAAAAATATATTAAATCTCAAGAATTTATAAAAACAGAATATAAAGTAAAAGAGAAAGAGGAAGATAAATAAATATCTTCCTCTTCAATTTTATTCAATACTTTAAGCGTTAAAGGTTAGAAAGTATTCCCATGGATGAGGTCTTTTTCTAATTTGATCAACTTCTGTTTCTCTTTTATATGAAAGCCATGCTTCAATTAGATCTTTAGTAAAAACATCACCTTCAAGTAAGAATTCATGATCTTCTTCTAATGCATCTAAAGCTTCAGCAATACTACTTGGAACTTGTTTTAATTTAGCTTGTTCTTCATCAGACATGCTAAATAAGTCAGCTTCCAAAATATCACCTGGATCAATTTCATTTTTTATCCCATCAAGGCCAGCCATAAGCATTGCTGGAAATGCTAGGTAAGGGTTGCATGTTGGGTCTGCAGACCTAAATTCTATTCTTTTTGCTGCAGGATTATCGAAATACATTGGTACTCTTAAAGCAGCACTTCTATTTCTTGCAGAAAGACCTAAAATTGTAGGTGCCTCAAAACCTGGAACTAATCTCTTATAACTATTTGATGTTGGTGCACATAATCCCATTAAAGCACGTCCATGCTTTTTTAGACCACCAATATAATGCATAGCCATTTTACTTAAGCCAGCGTACTCATTTCCTGCAAATAAAGGTTTTCCATTTTTCCAAATACTTTGATGAGTATGCATGCCAGTTCCGTTATCATTGAAAATTGGTTTAGGCATAAAAGTTGCGACTTTACCCCAACTTTGAGCAACATTCTTTACGACATATTTGTATCGCATAACTTTATCAGCCATTGATAACATCGTGTCATATTTCAAATCAATCTCTCCTTGACCAGCTGTAGCAACTTCGTGATGGTGTTTTTCAACTTCGAATCCTAATTGATCTACCATTATACGAACCATTTCACCCCTTAATCCATGCATTGTGTCAATTGGGGCTGCAGGAAAATAACCACCTTTAAATCCTGGTCTTTGGCCAATATTTGGACCGCCATCTATCATTGTTTCAGCACCTGAATTCCATATTCCTTCATCTGAATCGACCTTAAAGTATGCTTCATTTTCAGTTTGGAAAAATTGAACTGAATCGAATACAAAAAATTCTAATTCAGGTCCCCAATAAGAAGTATCACCAATACCTGTACTTTTAAGGTATTCTTCCGCTTTAATTGTTATAAATCGAGGATCCCTTGAATAATGATCATTGCTTAAAGGATCACGTATGTCAGCAATTATTGAAACAGTTTTTTCTTCAAAAGGATCAACCTTAGCAGTTTCTGCATGAGGAAGAAGAAGCATATCTGATTCTTCTATCGACTGAAACCCCCTTACACTTGAACCATCAAAACCTGTCCCTTTTTCAAATAATGAGTCATCAACCTCAGAAATTGGAAGAGCAACATGTTGCCAAGTACCTGGTACGTCAATAAATTTTAAATCTAAAATGTCACAATCATTGTCTTTCATCAGTTTTACTACTGATGCAGCGTCTTTTCCAGCCATAATTATTCTCCTTTAATAAATTATTTTTGATACAATCACGATAATAAGAACTATATTCTGATATAAATGTTTCAATAATGTTACAGAATTATAATAAATATTAATTTATTCGTAAATTTACAATGACTATTTTACTAATTACAGATACACAACTTGGAATGGCTTTAAAAAATGTTAATTCAAAACAATGGTCTTCCAAAGTTCTTAAATGGTCAGGAAATATTGAACCAGCAGAAAAAGAGTTACAGAATTTAAATAAAGTTTTAAAAATAATAAACGATAATGAGTTTGATTTTATTGTTCATGCCGGTGACATTATTAATGAAATTGATAAACCAAATGACTTATTAAACTATAAAAATTTTTACAATAAAATCAAAACAAATATTTATCATGTCCCAGGTAATCATGATGTTGGATTAGATCCAAATAATCTTTCACGAGACGGTCTAGATTTTTATAATAATAACTTTGGAAAAGATTTTTATAATTTTTCCTGGAATAACTATGAACTATTTTTTTTGAATAGTTCTAAGTTCATGAATTATTCAAATAAAGATTTGTATATTGATCAAATAACATATATTAAAGAAACACTTAATAGTTTTTCTTCGAATAAAAGAATAATAATTTTTATGCATCATCCGCCATATATTGATAATAAAGATATTCTAAAAACAGGTAATGATCTTATCCATAATAGAGATATTTCTTATTGGATGTTTGAAGAAAAAATTTATTCAGATTTTTTTAATTTATTCAAAAAACATAAAATAGAATATATTTTTACTGGCCATTTACATATCAATTTGGAAACAAAGTTTGAAGATACAAAGATAATTGCTACTTCAGCAGTTGGTGTTCCATTAGGAAATGATCCCTCAGGTTATAGAATAATAGATTTCGAAAATGAGAATTTATCTTATAAATTTTATGAAATCTAATTAATAAGGAATTTTCCTATCATAAAGTTTTCTAGCTATACTTGCCATTTCTTCAGTATCATCACCACCTATCATTCTAGAGCCAACTTCATTAATTATGAATTTAATTCTTTCTTCAGGCTTCATTGATAAATCATTCCAGCTTGAATAAAAAACTTTTTCATTCTTTTTCAAAGCTGATTTAATTTTTTCTCTAGCTTGGTCCATTATTTTTGGATATGGTGGGTCATGAGCATCTGGAAGACCATATGACATCCCCATATCTCCTGGTCCCCATTCTGCAAAAGCTATTCCAGGTACAGCGGCAATTTCATCAACATTATCAACGCAATACCTATCTTCAATTTTTAAACCAAGAAATAATTCTCCGTCCGGGTTCAATGGCCACGGGTCACATTTTTGTACGTATTCTTCTGTGGTCATGTCCCAGAGTTTTGCAGGTTCACCTTGTCCACCAGCACCCCTTAGACCTTCTGGTATTTGCCCTTCTCCCAATTTCTGGAAAGGATATCTACATGTTGCAACAAATGCAGCAACTGCTTCAGCTGTCCTAGTGTGGGTATTTAAAATTCCATGCACTCCAGTGCTTAATACATGTCTAGATTGCCATGCATTAGCTAAAACTTCATTAACTGTGGTTGCATTAGAAGGGAGAGTTGTAATAACAGCAGGAGTTAAATGACCACTCTTCGTTGGACCTCCTGCTTTCAAGCCTTTCATAAACTCATGAAGCCCTTTTATATCAAAATAATGATGTTCGAAATCAACTAATAATAAATCTGCCCATGTGCTCGACATTTCTTTCCCGCACTGAAATGTAAGTTCATCAGGCTTGCTTATATATATCTGTTGACCTGCTTCAATAAGATCAATTAATTTATTAATCCTTGTCACTACTATTTCCCTTCTCTAATTTTTATTGCCATATCTTCTAAAAAAGCATCAACCATTTGCAAGTCTTCTTTTCTAAGAAGCTCACCTAGTATCACTATATTGCCTTCTATTAAATAATTTCTGTAAAAAGGCTCTCTTCTTGGACAGTCAGCATTTATAGTATCAATAGCATCTTCAATAAAATTATTCTTATTTAGCAAGAAAGTTTTATTGATCCCTAAATTTTTTTCCTGAGTTACTTTGTATGGGGGAGGGTAATCAGCAAATCCTCTACATGTGGTTTTCTCAACCTTGTCACCGTATGCAGTAATACCTTCAATTGGTTCAATGTATTCAGTTTGCTCTTGTGCTGCCTGTAAGCCATTTGTATTGGCTAATTCAACTGTCGGATACCTTATTACTGCAACTTCTCGGCCGTCTGGACCATAAAATCCCCATCTCGCATCAGTTGATTCTGGAAATTCAGCTATTTCAAACCCTTTTTTCATTTTCCACCCAACAGATGTAACATCTGACATTTCATAGATATTGGTTGATGATACGAATTCATCAGACGATGAATCACTGCCACAAGAAAAAACTAAAATATTTAATATTAAAATTATAGGTATCAATTTTTTCATTTAAAGTATCCTTTCTAATAGAAAAATTATAAAAACTGAACTAATATATACCTTACAAGAAAAATTATAAGTGAGGCAATAATGAGACCAGGATTTAATGTTGGAGTGGATCCAGTAGATTATGAAAAACCACAATCAGTAGCTGACGAGACGTTACAGTTTGCTGCACAATTTGGGGCAACAGATTTAATTATCCAGTCTTATGTAGAAGGTGCTGTAAAAGGTGAAGAAAAATGGGAACTTAAAGATATTTTAAGCCTTAAAGAAAAAGTTGAAAGTTATGGGTGTAAAATTGAAGCCTTTGAAAATGTACCTACAAGATTTTATGACCACGTAATGCTTGGTGGACCAAAACGAGACGAGCAGATTGAAAATATGATTTATACAGTAAGAAATATTGCCAGAGCAGGTGTAAAAATTTTGGGCTATAACTGGATGCCGTCGAGAGTTTGGAGAACCCAAAGAGATAAGAAAATCAGAGGAGGAGCTTTAGCAACAGCATTTGATTATTCGATTGTTGAAGAAGGTCTTGAAAAAGGGCTAGAAGTTGATGGAAAAGAATCTTTGCAGCATGGAAGAATATATGAAGATGAAGAAATGTGGGAAAATTTGGAATATTGGATAAAAATTATAACTCCAATCGCTGAAGAAGAGGGCATTAGGCTCGGGATACATCCATGCGATCCTCCTGTACCTAAGCTTGGAGGTGCTGCAATGCTATTCAGAAGTTTTGATTCATACAAAAGATTGATTGAGATATACCCTTCTGATTCTAATGCAATAGAATTTTGCCAAGGAACTTTTTCAGAAATGAATGAAGATATTTATGAAATGATACGTTATTTCGGTGAAAGAAAAAAAATATTATATGTTCATTTCAGGAATGTATCTGCTCAAGTGCCAAAATTTCAAGAAGAATTCATAAATACTGGTTATGTAGATATGTATAAAGCTATGGAAATTTATAACGAAGTTGGCTTTGATGGAGTATTCGTAGATGATCATGTTCCAGTTGGAGTAAATGATTCAACATGGGGCCATAGAGGGAGAGCATTTGCAAATGGGTATATACAAGCAACTATAGAGTCGGTGAAAAGACATGCAAAATAATTTAATTGATAGGTTAGAAAATTGTTACACGGGAGCAATATATGATGTGTTGAGAGAGAGAGGCAATATAAATACTATTTTGCCAAATAAAATTAAATCTATAGATCCATCAAAAAAACTTGCAGGAAGAATATGGACTTGTAGTGGCGAAATAGATGAAACAATTGATAAAGACACTTCAATGTTAAGCTGGACCGAAATGCTAAGCAAAGCCCCTTCAGGTTCAGTTGTGATATGCCAGCCTAATGACGATACTATTGCTCATATGGGTGAACTGTCTGCAGAAACTTTAAAATATAAAGGCGTAAAAGGTTATATAGTTGATGGAGGATGCAGAGACGTTGATTTTATACTCAAGTTAGGCTTTCCTGTGTTCTGTAAATATTTTACGCCATCTGATGTAGTTTGTAGATGGAAAATAACCTCATTAGGTGAGCCAATAAAAATTGGAAATTTAACTATTAAATCCGGCGATTATGTTTTAGGGGATATTGATGGGGTTGTTGTTATACCTCAGGAAATCGCTCAAGATGTAATTAAAGAAACCGAAGAATACATAAATACTGAAAGCCAACTTAGAAAAGATATCCTTTCTGGGGTTGATCCTAAAGAAGCATATTTAAAATATAGAGTTTTTTAAAAAACTAAAATTTAGTTTTATATTCAGGCTTTCCTTGTATATCTAATGTTGCTTTAAACAAATCTCCTCCTCTATATGCACTAAAGTCATATCCTGGAGGTTCAATTCCAGTAGGCTCTCCACCAAAATCAGCTCCAGCCGTAGAAACATATAATTCATTTAAATCATCTCCTCCAAACATAGGGCAGGATGTTTGAGTTGCTGGAAAATGCACTTCTCTTTCTAATTTTCCTTCTGGGTCAAATCTCATTACCTTAGACCCCCACCATATTGCTGACCAAATAAATCCTTCAGAGTCTACAGTCATTCCATCAGTAATTCCATCACCCTCATATTTAACAAGGATTCTTTTATTTGTTATAGCTTTAGTTGTAGCGTTGTAGTCCCATTTATATATAGTTTTTTTGATTGTATCTGTGCTATAAAATTCTAGTAAATCAGGCGAGAAACCCATTCCATTGCAGAGTTCAACTCCTTCGTCAATGACATCTATTGACCCATCGGTATTCAATCTGAAAACAACATCATCTTTCCATCCTTCTCTGTCAGTGCCGCAATAAAAACTACCATCTGGTCCTGAAGTAGCATCATTTACTCTTACTGGGACATCCGTTCCATCAACTTTACCTTCTTTTAATATTTTATAATCATCATCTGAGTTCCATAACCAAACCCCTTCCCATGTTCCTAAAACTAAGCCACCATTCTCGTTGAATCTATAACCCCCAACTGATACTCCATTATGAATTGTCTCGTTAGATCCTGAGGCAGGGTCATATTTAAATAATTTTCCTCCTGCAATATCAGTCCAATATACTTTCTTTTCTTCCGGGTTCCAAACTGGTCCTTCGCCCACTTCTGCATTTGCAGATGCAACTTTTTCAATGTGATAATCCATAAAGACTCCTATATTTAATATGTCTCAATAATATCAGGATATTTTATATCATGTATAATTTAAAAAAAATTTATAAAAAAAGGGGTTTTAATTATGGCTATTCATGATAATAAAGTTGCAATTGTAACTGGTGGAGCACAAGGAATAGGCAAAGGAATAGTAGATGTACTTTCTTCTGAAGGAGCAAAAATATGTATCGCTGATATATCTGACGAACATGGAAATAAAGCTGCCAAAGAAATTAATGATAATGGAGGTTCAGCAATATTTGTTAAAGCTGATTTTGAAAAGTCTGAAGTTCCAGAAAAAGTTGTGAAAGAATGTATAAATAATTTTGGTACAGTTAATATTCTTGTAAATAATGTTGGTATACAACCATTAAGCTCTTACAAGAATGTTGAAGATACATCTGAAGAGTTATGGGACTCAATATTAAATGTAAATTTGAAAAGTTATTTTTTAATGTCAAAATATTCAATTCCTCATATGAAAAAAAATGGTGAAGGTTCAATTGTTAACATAGCAAGTGTACAAGGACTGCAATCAATGAGGTTAGTCCCTCCATATGCTGCAAGTAAAGGAGGCGTTTTATCTTTGACTAGGCAAATGTCACTAGATTATGC
>CETI01141132.1_pt1 | contig 10465 bp, 12 predicted proteins | sample 361441 | NCBI WGS metagenome assembly CETI01 (sample SAMEA2622478, study PRJEB7988) | marine metagenome | biome: marine biome (ENVO:00000447); feature: deep chlorophyll maximum layer (ENVO:xxxxxxxx); material: "saline water (ENVO:00002010), including plankton (ENVO:xxxxxxxx)" | depth 90 m | reverse complement strand
TTCAATTTCTTTTTTGTTCATTTGACCCTGTTACCTCTCAATGCAAAAAATAATCCTCCACAATATAACATCAAATGGAAATGTTCATACATCAGCACATACCATATACTTTCAGGCTCGCCTATCAATATTACGCCTGTCATTATTCCGCATATTACTATACCACTAAATCTGGTCATGATATCGCCAACCCCATCTTTGAGTGCAATAGTCACTCCACCCACAAGTAGAAGTATACCAGCAAATAACTCTCCCCATGCAACAAAGAACCAAACCGACATAGGCAATCCAAATGCCTCTGCGTCTTCAATGCTTATAGGAAGTTTTTGTAATCCTTGTAGGATAAAGACAATGCCAAGTGGCAGTCTTATCAACCAATTGGCACCTTTAAACTCAGGTATCTTTTTAAGATATTGTCCTAGATCCATTCTATAATTGCTCTAACAGTTTTGGAAGTTTTTTCTTACTTTTGCCCATCGCTTTAATTTTTGCAATGGCATCTTTGTTGGATGTATCACCACCGACGACTACAAGTGCAATCATACCCATGCTTTTGTGCGGTGTGCATTGATAGTAGTATATGCCTGGTGTATCAAAAGTAATTGACACTTCTTTGTTAAATTTACTCTTCTTTGGAATTTCCCAACCATCTGGACCTGCCAAGAAATGAACATTGTGTCCTTTAGTAGTGGGTACCCAAGTGATAGTGTCACCAACATTTATCCTGGATATGTCTTCAGAATAAACCATTGTTGCATTATCAGATTTTCTTTTGTTTAACATTTCCACAGTTATATCTGCGGCCATTGTGTTAGTTGCAAAACATAATAACAAAATTGATATAATATATTTCATTTTCTTCCTTATTGTAGTTTAAAATTTATTATACAGAATTTTCTAGGTGTTGTCTATATAATTGTTCGGCGGCCATGTTTTTACCTTTGGCCTCTACCTGTATGTCGAAGTGGTCTGAGAATGACAGTGCCCAATCATTTACCTTTCTGTTTGGTAATAGATCAGAGTGTGCTCTTAGTTTCTGTTTTTTGCAACCTCTGTCTAGTAAATCTTTAATGTTGTGCATCTCTGTGTGTGTTTTGTCTCCAAGTCCTGCAACTGCTAGGTGCTCATCTCTGGAATACGAATAGTGCATAGAAGGCCTTACACCACGCCAACTGTCTATAACCCTTTTGACCCTGTCATCTGTAGGCTCAATGTATTCCTCGTCTCGTATCCAGTGATGGTGTATGTCCATAACAAGTGCAAGATCTTTTTCCAGTTCTAAACTTGCATCAAGTCCCCAACCCATCTCATCATTCTCAATAGTAATCAAGTTTCTTGCTTCGGACGAAAGTCTTGGTAACGCCTTACGTATGCCATCTGGTCCTTGTTTGCCTGAGATGTGTACGTTTATCTTGCAACCATCTTGGAATGATTTGCCAAAGCCCATCCAACGTGCCATATCCGCGTGATATTCAAATTCTTCTATGCTTCTCTCAACTATATCAGGTGTTGCACTTGATAACACACAGAACTGCCCAGGATGGAAACTAACTTTTACATCTAATTTCCTTGCCATTTCACCAACGGGTGCAAACAGATTTGGCAAATGATTTTGTAGTTCGGGTCTTTGCCACCACGACTTCCAATCTTTTTCTGTATAGCCTTGTAGCATTTCGCTACCTAATCTGACCATCCTACGTTCAGGTGGTAGTGTGCCAACACGTTGCACTAACCTACGTGCGGCCAGTGTGTTGTGGGTCATGATATCCCACTGTCTTTGTTCTGCTTCGTCCTTGTGTTCTCTGAGCCAACGCATTGTGGTTGATCTGCCGTTAAGTTCTCTGTCCTTTGCATTGACTTTCATTCCGCCAAACTCTGACTCATTGTTCAGCCATTTGCAACAAAAACCAAAACGTTGTACCATGCTAATATTATAACAGATTTTTTTGATATGTCTAGTCTTCTAATAGGGTCTGCATCATCGCCCAGTGTCCTATTATGTCACTGCAATGAAGTTTGAATTTGAATTCTCTATCTATGTCTCTCAGTATTTTATTTGCTTTGGCCATACTTACTCCTGCATTGGCTGGTAATTGTAAAGCATTGATAGTTTTTTTCTTCAATCCTTTTGCGGCCTGTACTCTATGCCAACCATCGGTCAACAGATAGTAACCAGAGTCTTTGATTGGCGTCACTAATATAGGATCCCACACGCCATCCTTTTTAAGTTTGTTGATCCATCCACGTTTCTCTTTGTTAAGAGGACGTTCAACACCTAGTCCCATTTCGGCCATTGTTACTAATTTTTTTATGTCTACTTTAATTTTTTTGATTTTAATCATTCCCAGGTAGTTTGGTCATCTGTTTCATACCACCCGTATTGACATAACCTGCCTGCATTCTGTTCTGATCGGGTTCGTCCTCGGATACCAACAAGATGTCATTCTCGTCTACCATTCTCACTTCCAGTTCAACATCTTTTTTCTTAACTTTGAATCCTCTGCTCCAACGTCCATGTGACACCATGATCCACTCTCCGACTTTCACGTCTTCCTGTTGATCACCGATTGCGTATACCTTACCCCATCTAGGGTGTATTCCACCTTCTGATCCATCGTCGTCTGTTAGTATTATTCCGCCTTTGGTTTTTGTTTCACCAAAGTGCATGTCAGAAACTAGTACTCTTTTCTTAAGGGGTTTGATGTCGTGCTCGACAGTGTATTCCTTACCACCATGTGATCCAAAACCTTTTGCTTGTAAATCTTCTAACTGTCCCATAATAGGATAATTTTAACAGATTTATTCTAAGCCGTCAAGTGCCGCGTCTATGCCTTTTTTAGGTGCAACTGTTTTTTTCTGTGCTACTTTAGGTGCCGCTTTTGGAGTGGATACTTTAGGTCTTGCAACCTTCTTTGTTTCAACTGCTCTAGGTTGCGGTGCTGGCATTGTTTTACCTTTGGTTGGTGTGTCACTTACCATGCCCTTTGGCTGTTCGTAATACTTCTTGATGACTGTCTCTTTTGGTGTAACTATCTTACCACCTGCTCCTAACACATCGCCTCTAGCATTTACGTTCATGTTTCCAATTGCCTGTACTGACTCATTGGCCGCTCTAAGTTTTTCTATGTCCACCATACGTCCCTGCATGGTTCTATACATTCTTTTTCTGGGTGCTCTTGCTACCATAATTATATGCTCCTATTACGTATACTTATCATCTTAAAAATTCAGTGATGTCTAAATTGTACAGCATGGGATTGATCTTGTGTACACCTATCAGGAAAAGACAGAAACTTGCCACACTTGATCCCCGGCCAACTCCCCATACCACATTGTTTGCTCTTAGAGTGTCTATAAAATATATTAAAAACTGTAAAACACGAATAAATTTCTTTTTCTCAAAAAGAGCATATTCGGTCTGCACTCTCATTTTTTCCTCGTCGTTCTGGCATTTGTCTAACAACCACTGTAACACATTTATTTGGTAATACTTCTCTGGCATGTGCCATTTATCGCAGTTCTGTTTGTCAAATATCTCAGGATCAGGCCTATTTGGTGCTGTGTTGATCACAGGTAGGTCTATGCCCAACTCTTTGAGGCTCTCGGAGTACTTGTCTATGTCGTTGAAGTAAAGTTTTGATAGATTGAAATCTGGGTCTGTGTAAAGCAAGTCAATGGCATCCTCTTCGGAGAATATTACATCACCGTGATCATTTATCTTTGTCTTTTCCGCCATCTAAAACCTTTGGTTGGAACTCAAATATTTTAGCATGATACTCGTGCTGTTTGTCAACAGGAATTTTTTGATTGTTCCAACTGAAATGTCCTGTGTAGATGCCTTTGTCCATTTCTCTGTCATATGTTGCCGTGTCTGCCCTCAACCACCATGGATCGAATTTGCTGTATTTTGCTGAAAACCAATCGGGTCTATCTAACAGTATAAGCTCTTTGCTGTCTTTGTCAACCTTGTAGGTAATACCGTCACCCTGCCACGATGACAATTCAATGTTGTTGATGGTAATAACTGAATCTAAAACTGCATTTGCCTTGCAGAAGCATACCGCGGCCATGATTTGGTCATAGGGAGGTTTTGGTAATTCAATAAATCTATTTGTGGTGCTCTTTTTCAATGTGCCGTAGAGAGGTTCGTCTCTCCAGGTTGTGATTGTGTTGGCAAACACTTGTTCAAAAAGATTTTTTAGCCTCTCAAAGTAATTTGTCTGTTCTTTAAGATCTGGTGTGTGAGGAGTCAATGATATCTTAATTTTGTATTCATTCGAGAATAGTTCTCCGTCAACTATGATAATCGATTTAAATTTTGTCTTCCAAGAAAATGTGTTTGACATCAAGACTATTTACTAGTCCATGTTGACAAGATCACCTAGGTCTGGTTCTCCCCTTAACTTCTTGTTGTTCTTGTGCCAGGCCTCTAATCTTCTTTCTCTGATAGCGTTCCTGTATGTGTTTAGGGCGTGTGTGAGTTGTTCCAACATGTCTGGATTTCTGCCAAATCTTTTTGCGGTGTTAACTTTTCGAGAAAGATCTTTGATTCTTTTCGAAATATCCTCGTCGGACAAGTTTCCTATTTCTTCTTGTAATGGATGGAAGTACATGATACTCCTTGGTTATTATACGTACTGTTTGCCTAGTTGGTGCATCAGCACAGTTGTGCCACCATCAGGCGACATAAATTCAAAAAGAGCTCTGCCTAACCCTATAGTGATTTGATCCGAGGTTCCGTCAAAACCTCCCACATTGTCTGCTTTGATCACAGCAGTCGGGAAAGTTAGAATACCTGTTGATGTTGGATTGACTGTTATGTCTAAAATAATTCTACCCAGTGCACCGGATGGGAAATTTGTAAATGCGAAAGTGGTATCGGCCGTGATGGTCAATGTTTGGTAATGACCATTTCCGTGATTCAGTGTCACAGATCCACTACTCACTGTGCCATGTGCATAGATTGTTTCAGAATTATTTTTAAGTTTTGCTCTTGTCACTTCATTGTTAGTGAAATCACTGGATGCGTTTAAATTTGCTTTGTTTGTCTGCAGATCTTCTATTTCAGATTTTGCTTCTGTGAAATTTGTCTTTATCTCGTTGAAGTTATCTCTGAATCCCTGAGAGCTATTATCCTGCCCTGCTCTAGGGTATGAGCCGTCTATGTTTCCTGGTACTATCTTACTTGCCATTATTGAATTCCTTTGTCTCTAAATTTAAGGTATTTATCTGTGGCTCTTTCTACCTTAATTATTGTGCCGTCAGACGGTACTTCCTTGGTAAAAGTAATTGTTGTCTTTTTAGTTGTCGTGTTGTGCGAAAGAGTGATGCCCAATTCATGATCTGCCGATCTAAGGGTGCCGTCTGCTGTGAGATATGTTGGTTTGATGTTGTTGTCTGCCGTTACTCCTTGACCTACAAACACTATATTCGCTCCTTCTTTAACTACAATATCTTCCTCATGGATCAGTTCGTCGACAACGAAACTGGTAGTTGTACCATCTGCTGTGAATGTTTCTGTTGCAACTTTGCTCTTGCTGATCACATACCTGTCAATTATGAATGATATATTTTTGAATTCTAATGCCTTGTCCTTTATCCTTTTTTTGACAAGTTCAGATGTTCCTGGTTTACAGTAACATATTGGCACGGCCATGACATATCCCAGTGGTGCAAGATCACCTGACTGTGTTGTTTTCATCCAAAGTGGAAGGTAGTCCCATTCCTTGTGACCTAAACTTTTCATTCGAGATCTCATATTTGCAACAGCATTAGGATATACTGTCTCGATAAATCCTAGGTCTGCACTCAATTGGTTTGCATATCTCACTTTAGATCCGGAAGTACTAAAAGACAGACCTCCGTCTGTTGTGACTTCGTATTCCATGTAGTCTGCTGTGGCATTCATGCTGGAAGCTCTTGGACCTAGCACAGGTTTTGCTACCGTGGTTCGTAGTTTTATAGAACTAGAAACAGCAAGTCCGTCTTTGTTTACCATTGAATCATTTACTTCAAGATACACTACCTCATATTTTATGGTACTGTCTTCCTTAGCAACCGCTGTTTTAAGATCACCAAAGTAAAGTTTTTTTGGTGCATGATTCTGTTCCATCTGTTGTTGGAATGCTGTAAGTGTCTGTGCTTCTAGTCCAGACATCATAAGCATGTCTGGTTTGACTTTCATTCCAAAATTACTGTCCTCAGGTCTGTAGATATAATCAGGTGAATTAATATCAGGGTCTTGGGAAATATTATAAAATACATTTTGATCTATCAGAGAAGTTGCATGTCCGTTCATGTTACCATATTCTATCTGTGTGTATGGAATGTCTATGTTGATTGTAAATTCTTTTGATGTTGCCAATGATTGATACTGGTCACTTACAGAAGCAGTGAATGTGTATGCTCTTGTAGAATCAGTGAAGTCACTGGGGTCTATTGTTCCTATCAGGTGTCCCTGTCTTGAAAGTGTTATTCCTGGCGGTAGTGAACCTGATGTTTTGGTGTAAGTTAATACTCTGTTTGTTTCTTCTGCCACTGCCTCTATAGACAATATACTAGGTACATCTGCCTTCAATGTTCCGATTACTGTTGGTGTTGAAAATGCAATACCTATGTCTATTTGACCTATCACTTTCATTGTGAAAGTTTGATCAGTGAACACGTTCAGACTTGATGATATTGTCCTGTTTGCTCTGACGGTAAAGGTATGGGTGGTTTCCACCGCTGTCTGTCTGGCCAATTGTCCGTAAAGTTCACCGGAGTTGATATCTATGGAGACTCCTGAGGGCAAAGATCCAGAAACGATCGAGTATTCTAGATCGCCTTGTAAAGGATCAAAGTCCTCAACATCTATTTTTATTACCACTGCGTTGTCATGTCTAAACGTACCAAGGTCAGAACCTGTTCTGAAAACAGGTCTCCTGCTGGCGGTTAAATCCATAGTAAGTGGAGAGCCATCTATTTCTGTTTTGTCAATGGTGATTGCTGTGTTTGAAACTCTCCAGAAGTCAGCACTGTACACAAAGATACTGTTATTCTGTTCTACGAAACTTGTGCCATCTGACACTCTAACTATGAAATCAAAATTCTTGCTTATACTTTTTGTTGTGACAGTCCTGTCATATGTGCCATCGAACTGATCGTCGTTGCCACTTCCATCATAACCGCCACGCACTCCAAATCTTTCATCGTCTGTCAGTTGTACAATTCCTGATATCAATCCTGTTGACGACATTGTGATGCCTGGTGGTAACTCACCCTGCATTATTTCATACACTAGGCCCTGTCCTGCTTCAGTATCCGAGTCTGTTGCCTGCATCTGAAGGTTCACACTAGAACCATCTATTACCCAGTACAGTCCAACACTGGTAGAATCATCAAGTTGAAGTTGTCCTGCCGCTGTTGTAAACACAGGAGCATCTGCACCCTGTACGTCTAGTGAGAATGTCCTATCTGTGATAGCGGTACCGGCCGTGGCTCGCACGACGAAGGTGTAAAGAGTTCTTTTGGCAACCTCAGCCGGAATACCTGTCAGTAAGCCATCTGTTGTAACCTGCATTCCTGCGGGTAGGCTTCCTGCTATCACGGAGTAAGTGATGGCCGTCGAATCGCCCATAGGAACAGGATCATTCGCTTCTAATTGTAGCGAATAAGCGACCTGTTCGTCAATAGTTGCTAATTTACCTGCCGTGGTTGTCCACACTGGTGTTGCCATTACTGTACTCCTTACAAGGGTATTTATTGGCAATTACCTATGATTATTCTGTGTGCGAATCCAGTGCTCTAGTCGTTGTTTAAGGCTTTCACGATCAATTTTATCAGATGTACGTCGTATTGCCTCCTCCAAGCGTCGTATCTCGGAATGTGCGGACTTGGGCCTATTACGGTCGTTGTAACGTTTTCTCATTGTTGTCCGGTGGGACTTTTTATGTTTTTTTATCTATTACGATGCGTTAAAATAAGGTACTACGTATTCTGTGCCTGAAACCTTAATTCTCAGGTAACCCACAGGTCTGATTTCATTTGCAGAATCAAGTGGCAAGTGCGTTGCGGCTCCAACTGCACCAACAGTTGTCTGGGTATCAGTCAAAAAGTCTATTAAACCTGTGCCGTCTGTGTCTAGTTGTAAATCAGCATTTGAATTGTGTGTTGTAATTGTATTTGCTGTAATAGATACTTCTTCCAACACAACCGATCCTGTACCATTTGCTTCGATTATTACGTCATGATTTGTAACAGATGGACTGATTTTTGCTACTGGTCCTAACTTCATTTCTGAGTCTACGAAGACTGTGTGGGCCGTTAATATCGAAGGAACGTTCACTGTGTTACCACCAAGTGTAATTGATCCTGTGCCGTTGGGATTGATCAATATTGCACCATTACTGTTTGTTGCAACAATGGCATTAGCATCAATCCTGATGTTGTCAACTACTAATTGGCCTGTGACATTTATGTCACCTGTTACTGTTTGCCCAATAGTCGTCATTGCACTCTTAACATCAACAACACCTGTGCCGTTGGCCTCAAGTTCTAAGTTGGCATTTGAGGCGAATGTTGAAACTTTATTATCTTTGATCCTGACACCGTCTGCGTCTAATTGTGTTGTTGTTATGTTATTTGAATTGCTTATGTCAGCAGTGGTCAAAGTTCCAACTACTGTTGTGTTTGGAATAATTCTGACTATTCCTGTGCCTGATGCATCTAATTCTAAATTTGCGTTTGAGGCCCCTGTTGTGATGGTGTTGTCAGCCATTGAGATCGTATCGACAGTAACCGTACCAGTCATGGTCGCCGCGTTGATCGTTGGTGCAGTAAGCACTTTGTTGGTCAATGTTTGTGAACCTGTCAGGGTCGCCACTGTGCTGTCAACCGCGATAGTTACTGTGTTGCCTGAACCTGCTGTTGTGATACCAGAACCGCCCGAGAACTGTAGAGTCTCAGAGTCAAGGTCTATGTTTAATGCTGTTGAATCGTCACATGTAAAATCTAAATCCTGTGCCGTGACTGTGTCATCTACGTATGCTTTGATCGACTGCTGTGTAGCCAACTGTGTGGCAGAGTTAGTTGCCATGTTATCTTCATCTAAGATACCTGTCACAGTTGCTCCTGTTGCCAAGGCTAAAGATGTTCCTACTGTTAAAGTGGATCCTAGGGCGGTTGCACCAGACACATTTAAAGTGCCTGTTGTCTGAATGTTTTCTGCAATCGTTATTTGTGTTGAATCATCTGAACTGATGGTTGTGCCATTGAATTTCACTGCACCAAGTTTTATACTTCCAGTGCCATTTGGTGTGACTGTGATATCACCGTTTGTTACACCAGTTGTTATTGCGAATGTGTTAACATTCAGGTTTGCGTCTAATGTGTTTATGTCATTATCCGCACCGTATAATTCTACGAAGTTGTCATTGATTTTATCAAATGCTGTTCTTAACGGATCACCTGTACCGTCATTTGCACTAGATCCTATGTTGATTGCTTGTCTTGCCATGTTTTATAATCCCTTTTGTTGTAGATATTTATCGTTAATTCTATAAACCTAATGTAATTATTATATGTCTATTGCTATACGTTGGAGTTTGAACACAATGCTATTATCGGTAATGTTGGTTACCTTGACTTGTACATCGTCACCACTTACTCCAACCGAGTAGGTTGATAGACCCGTTGCGTAATCACTGACTGAACCAAACGTTGTGATGTAAGCGTCTGTTCCATCGTGGGTCACGTTTGCCTCTATAAATTCGTATCTGCTGTTTGAGGCGTCTGTGGCTGATATGAAGTATTTTGCACTTCTGTAAACTGTTTTATCGAATGTGTTAAGCACACTGGTCGCCGAGCTGGCCACTGTAGTGGCGGCATCTGCAATGTCTGAATTATTTAAAGTGGCTCCAGCAGTGGCAAATGAAAGCACTCCAAGACCGTTAGTGGTAATAAACTTGCCCGCCGAGTCGTCTGCAGTTGGGAAAGTGAAACCACTAATCCTAACTCCACCTGTTCCGCTACCTTTCAACTCTAGATTGGCGTTTGATGCATTGGTTGAAACTGTGTTGTCTGATATGGTCACTCCGTCGATGGTTAAACTTTCTGTCGTTGCCAATGTCGTGAACGTTCCTGCCGCCGGCGTTGCTCCACCGATCACTGTGCCATCGATGGCACCGCCACCTATGTCTACATCATCGATAACAACATTTCCACTTCCATTGCCTGATATCTCAAGATTGGCATCGGAGGCGTTTGTTGAGATTGTGTTGTCCTTGATTCTGACAGCATCAACATCCAGTTGACCTGTGATAGTTTCTGTGCCCGTTACATCAACATTTCCAACAGTGGTAACTGCCGCTGTTGTAAGTCCTGAGGTAACTTCCACAGTGCCCGAACCACTGGCAGATAATTGCAAGTTTGAATTCGAGGCGGTGGCTTTGATTATGTTGTCAGTGATGTTTATGTTTGAGTCAAC
>CETI01246280.1_pt1 | contig 10472 bp, 9 predicted proteins | sample 361441 | NCBI WGS metagenome assembly CETI01 (sample SAMEA2622478, study PRJEB7988) | marine metagenome | biome: marine biome (ENVO:00000447); feature: deep chlorophyll maximum layer (ENVO:xxxxxxxx); material: "saline water (ENVO:00002010), including plankton (ENVO:xxxxxxxx)" | depth 90 m | reverse complement strand
GGGATAACCGGTTAGAACATCTATTTTAAAATCATTTTCTGATAGTTTATCTATTATTGTGTTTATGGGAAAAATTTCAGGCCAAAAACCCTGAGATATAACTAATATTTTTTTCATCTAATTAAAAATTTTGATCCAACTAATTTATAACGATTTCCACCAAAATTAGATTTAAAAAAAGACACATTTCTATTACTTATTAAATCTATTCCTCCTAGGTCAAAAAATTTGTACTTATTTTTTTTTAAAAAGACTATTACTTTCCAGAGTAATAAATCATTTGCACTATTAGTTTTGTCTAAATTAAAACCCACAAGATACGTAGCTGTTCTTCCATGCAAACCAATACAAACAGATGATATTACTTTATCATCTATAAGAGCATTTATAATATATAAATTTTTATTTTCATATAAAGATTTTAAAGTATTAATTGATATACCTTTAAAATTTTTATTTTTAATTTGATTTAAATAATATTCAATAAATTTGTTAAATTCATTTTGGGATTCTATTTTTTTTAATTTGAATTTTTTATTTTTATTTTTTTTTATGATGTCTCTTCTCAAGTTACTCTTGAGATTTTTTTTTAACTTTCCAATATCATCAGACAAATTTATATAAATAGACTCCCAACTTTTTCCTGAAAAAATAAAAGGATTTTTTTTAGAAGCAAAAAAAATGTTATTTTCATTCAAATTTAAATTTGGGCTTAAATAAAAAAATTTTAACTTATCCTTGTATAAATTAGAAATTATAAAATTTACAATATTTTTCTTTTCATTTTCTCTCAAATTTCTAAAGTAACTTGGCCCAAAGTTGACCCTTACAAAAATTATCTTTCCTAGATTAATAGTGTAAGTTTGAAAAATTGCAATCTTATCTCCATTGTTTTCAATTAAAAACTTTTCAGATTTAAATAATTTACTATTTTTATAATATTTGCTTAAAAGTGTTATATACGAATAATTTACTTCCTCTAAATATGTGCTCCATTGATTTTCACTATCTATTTTTATTAAACTCAAATTATTTGAAATGAAATTTTTATCAAAATTAAGTTTTTTAATATATTTTAATTGAGATTTTATTTGAGGATGTAAATTTATAAAAATACAAGTATTTCTAAGTTCAATAGTTTTATCATGAATTGTTTTATTTTTTATTTCAGGTGCTAAATCTGGCCAAGTGCTCACGGGAATATTATTTGTGCTTAAAATATTATATATTTTTTTTATATTTTTTTGATTTGATTTGATAATTAAATTGTAGTTACTTTGATTATTATCATTCTCATTAGAAATATATTCATAATCAACCTTATCTAAAAGTTTGTTGACAATAAATTTCCATAATAAAAACGTTCTTTCTCTATTATCGATTAGTGATTTATCAAATGAGATGGTATTTATTATTATTTTTTTAATAAAGATACTCGGAAATGGCTTATTTTCTATAAAAATTTCTTTTTCTATTGGATCCTGATTAAAATCTTCAATTTTAATTTTATCATAAAAAATATTAACAAACCTTTTTAAAAACCAAATAAAATTAAATGCTAAATCTTTAAATTTATATTTTAATGAATTTAAATTAAGTTCTTTTAAAAATTCTTTTTTCAAAAGATCAATGTTTTCTAGAGTATTATTTTTATTAATTTCACTAATACCTTTAAAATTAATCTTACATATAGCTCCAGAGGGGATGGAGTAAAATTTGTGAGGACTATATAACGAAAAATCACTAAATCTCTCAAATTCTAAACTAGGATTTAAACAATGTGTACAATCATTTATCAACCATGAATTATTTTTTTTGTAAAAATTTAACAAATTAACATTTTTATTTTTTTTTCCAAAAAAATGGACATTTATGAAAATATTTACTTCATGGTTTTTATTTAATTCATTTAATATCTTAATATCAGATTCAAAATTTTCTCTAATAGGATAAAAAATAAAATTCACTTTTGGAAAAGTTTTTCTTATCTTTGATAGTGCATAATTACAATAATAACTAGGAACCCATATATTAATATTTTCTTTTTTATAAAGTTTTTTATACAAAAAAATTATAAATAAAAGTGACCATCTAGACTTATTAAATATAATTAATTTTTGGTTTTCAAATTTATTATTTTGTTTAAATAAATCTGTTCTTGTTCTTGTTAAAAAAAAAATTCTAAACAGAAAATTAAAGTTTATTTTTTTCGAGAATATAAACACTTTTATAAATATAAAATTATTAGTTTAATTATAAATTATTTTTTTCTAAAATAATTTGATACAATTTTTTATCATATTTTACCATTGATTCTAGCAACCTAGATTCTTCTTTTGTAATTTCAGGATATTTAGAGTTTGAATGTTTGTTTGCATGTAAATTTATAAAATATGAATAATCAATAGGTAAGTAAATTTTTTTTGGTAACATCTTTAAACACTTTTGACTATTTTCTAGTATAAAAAAAAAGTTAAAATAATTTAAATTTTGAACAGCTTTATTAAAAATTTCGTCATTTATTTTTATATTATTAGTTTGATAAATAAAAGAACCACTTAAGTATCTACAAAAAATATTATCTTTATTTTCTGAGGATTTAATATTTAAGTATTCCTGAAAAGACTTAAAATTTTTTCCTGGATTATGAGATAGGTAAAATTTTTTATCTCTAAAATAATTTGATAAATAAAAGTTTATTGGATTTCTTATATTAAGAATATAAAAATAGTCCTTATCCAAAAATTTTTCCTTAAGAAAATCAAAACCAAAATGACCAAAATTATAAAAATGATTACTGCCATCCTCTATAATTTCTAATTCTTTATTTAAATTTACACTTATTTTTTTTCCTCTTCCTCCAAAGTTAAATTTAAGAAATTTATGTATTGTATTTCCACCACAATGAGGGATATGTAAAAAAATTATCTTTTTATACCTTTTTTTTACTGAAATATAATTTCCAGTTGAAATAATTTTTAAAATTAAAAGTATAAATTTTTTTATAATTTCCACTTTTCTAATTTTTTAATTTTAGTCTTATATATAAAATCTGTATAGCCATTTAAGTATGCGCTTATTACCTCAAAAGGTTCTGTTAAACTTATAGCATCCCTACGAATTATTTTTGAATTTAAATTCAAATTATTACCTCTCAACCCACTATATAAATATTTATAATTTTTCAGAATAGCTTTAGTAGATTTTTCATCAATACTTTCTAAATCTCCAAATGTATATGCAAAATCCTCTATTTTATAATTTTGAATTATATTTTCTAATCTTAGTGATGAATTTATAATTTCATCTAAAAACATATTATTATTTTTTATTTTTGATAATTCAGCGTGTGTGCCTGTATGACCACCTATTGAATGACCATTGCTTATTAATTCTTGAATATCTTCCTGGCTCATGTTCAGCGTATTCTCATCAAGAATTAACTCACTTCTTTCCTCTTTATAGAAATTTTTTCTAATAAAATTGTGAGCTTCATTTTTAGTCTTTAATTTTATGAAATCTGAAACAATAAAAAATAAAGCTTTTATATTTAATGGATCTAAATATTTTTCTGTTATTATTTTTTGAGATTTATATCCATCATCAAAGGTAATTAAAATATTTTTTTTTTTTATATTAATATTATTGTTTACTGTTAAATCTTTAAATTCTGAAGGTGTAATTATATTCCAGGTCTCTTTAAGTTTTTTAATTAATTTTTCAAATTTTTCTTCTTGATTATTCTCTATATTATGAAAAATTATAACTCTCAGTTGATTTGAATTAATTTCTCCTATTACTGAATATAAAATCTTTAAAATAAGATTTTTCATTTAATTTTTTTTATTATAAATTGAACTGTAAAAGTTGGTTGTGATAATATACACAAAATAGTTTTAATTAAATTTTTGAACAAATTTTTTTTTTTTCTTAATTCATTAATAAGAAATGAAAATCTAATCATAAATATTCTATAAGAGTATAATTTTTTTTTATTTTTTGTTTGCAAAAATTCAAAATTTTTATTAATTGCATTTATAGTATTTTCCATATGTTTTTGACCATTATTAGAAATATTTTCATTATGAATTTGATAAATATTTAAAAACTTAGCTATAAAATAAAAATTTGCTTTATTTTTTGCCAAATTAAGCCAAAAATCATAATCCTCAACTCCAATTAATTCAGGTTTTTCGTCAAAAAGTATTTTGTTTTCTACTATAAAATCTCTTCTAACCATAGTTGCTGATGGTGAAAGTTTATTTCCATTTATTAATAAATTATTGAAAAAATTTTCACTAAATGGTCCGTGAAAAATTTTATTTTTTTTTCTTGTATCAATATTATACTTAATTTCATTTGAACAAAAAACGTCATTTAAAGGGTTATTTTTTATAAATTTATCAAAATAGCATAGCCTATTTTGAAACCAAAAATCATCAGCATCTAAAAATGAAATCCATTCTCCTGTTGAGTTTTGAATTCCAATATTTCTTGACTTTGCTGGTCCGCCAAAATTTTGCTCAGTTGAAAATAATTTGATTTTTTTTTTGTAATTTTTTTCTACAAAATTTAATGTGCCATCTGTAGAACAATCGTCCACAAGAATAACTTCATAATTACTGTAATTTTGTTTAGTTATACTGTTAATAGTTTTGCTTATATAGTTTGCAGAATTAAAAGAGGTAATAATTATGCTAAAAAAACTATTTTCCATTGCAAATTTTTTTGTATTTTTCTAAGAAGACTTTATTTTCAAATTTTTTTAAAAAAATATTGTAACCTCGATAGCCTAAAATATTTCTTTTTAATTTAGAATAAATAAGTAAATTTAACTTTCTTTTAAGATCCTCAACATCTTTATTTTTAAAAAGCAAACCATTGATATTGTTTTTTACTATCTCTTTCATGCCTCCATGGTGTGAGCATATTACTGGTTTTTTCTGCCTCATTGCCTCTATTAATATCATCCCAAAACTTTCAAACTCTATAGATGGTAAAACAACTATGTCAGTCTCCTCCATATATTTTTGTATATTTGGAACAGTCTTATAAAAATTAAGTTTATAATTTCCTTTTTTTAAATCTTTCAGATATTTTTTATAAGTCATGTCTCCATCTCCATAAATATTGATATTTAAGTGTTTAAATTCAATTTCATTAGATGCTTTGATTAACAAATCTATACCTTTTCTTTTTTGGATTTTCCCAAAATATGAAACATTAATTTTTTTTGTATATTTTTTTTTGTATTTTTTTTTGTATTTTTTTTTTAATTCATTTTTATTTATCCCATTATATATAACCTTTATATTATTTAGTTTATTTTGTGTTCTTAGACTTGTTTTACAACTTTGAGATACAGTTATTATATTAGTACCTATAAAATTAATTATAAAGTCATTTAATTTAATAAATAAAAAATTGAAAAAATTTTCTCTTGCAGGAAAATTATGAATAATCAAAAACTTCTTTATATTTTTAAAATATAAAGCGCTTAATAAGATCAATCTATTTAATATCCCACCTGGCCAACCTCCATTATGAGAAAAAATTATATCAATAGAATATTGTTTCAAAATTTTTTTAAAATACAGATAAACCTTCAAGTTTAAATAAAATTCAAGTGGCAAGATTAAAAATCTTATAAATTTATTTATAAAAAAAGATTTATTTATTGCTCTAATACAAAAATTAATTTCATGAGAAATATTAAAATCTAATACAATTATTTTTAGATTTTTTCTTTTTATCTTTAAAAACTCCTTTTTTGCCCAATGATTTTTATTCAAAACTAAGTATATAAAATCCGATTTTTTCCAATTTGAAATTTTATTTTTTACCACATTTACGACACCACTAGGTCCACTTTCATGTTCTTCTAAAATATATAAAAAATTCACTTATTTATTAATTTTTAAAAATTTTATTTGTTAATTTAAATGTATTAACAATATTTTTTAAATCATTATGATAATTTTTACTATTAACTATTTTTAGAAATTTTTTTATTTGTAGGTAAAAACCGTTTTTATTTATTTTATCATATTGTTCAGAAACTATAGTTTTCTTTTTAAATTTTTTATTTAAAATTATACAATTTTCTAGTGGTTCAATAATATAGGTATTTTTATCTCCAAAAATTTTTAAAAGCCATCCACCTGCTACATTCCAATTTGAGATAAATGTTGCAAAAATATTATTCTTAAATTTAATTAAAGCAGAAGTGTTAACCTTAACATTTGGATACTTAAAAATATTTTTGGAGTAAGATTTTACGCTTACATAATTACCCAACATATATAAAATCAAATTAATTACATGGCTTGTATTAGCATAATTCCATTTATTCAAATTTTTTTTATCTTTAACCTTTTTTTTTAATAACCAATATCTTTCATGAGCTTCAACATGTGCTGAAAGTATTTTTTCTTTTTTTAATTTTTTTTTAATTTTTTGAATTATGGAGTAGTATCTTCTATTATACCCAACTAAATTTGATGTCTTATATTTTTCTGATAAATAATTCAATTTTTTAACTTGTTTGATATTTAAACCTGGTGGTTTTTCTATAAACACAGGAATTTTATATTTAAGAATATTTTTTGACACACGAAAAATATTATCTAATGAAACCAGAATCATTATTCCATCAATACTATTTCTGTTATTCTTTATAAATTTTAAATAATCTTCTGAAATATGATTAATTGAAAATTTTTTAGATAATATTTTACTTTTAATTTCTGTTCTTGAACAAATAAAGCAATTATTTAAATTTACTATTTTTGATAGAACTTTTAAATGTTGTTTAGCAATATTACCTGCACCAATAATTAATATTCTCCTATTAATTTTGCTCATTTAAACATCCATTCTTCATTTCAAAAATTCTATTACATATAGAAAGAGTATCTTTTTGATGAGATATTATGATTAAAGTTTTATTTTTTAAAGAATTCAAAACATTTAAGAATTTTTTGGTTGTTGCTTCATCTAGTGAACTAGTGGGTTCGTCTAATACTATAATGTCGGACTCAAAATATAAAGTTCTAGCTATACCTAGTCGCTGCCTTTCACCTCCAGATATTTTTTTGCCATTTTCACCAATTATTGTATTTAGACCATATTTTGTCTCATTTAACCAGCTGTCCAATTGAGCTATTTTAATAATTTCCAAAACTCTGTTTTCATCAATCTCTTCATCTTTTAATCCAAACGCAATATTTCTCTTAACTGTATCATCTAACAAATAACAATTTTGTGAAATATATCCTAACTTGTATTCAAAAATATCATTCTCCTCATCTATTTTGTGACTATCTACATATATATTTCCACTAGCTGGACTTAGTAGACCAAAAATTAAGTCTACTAGAGTGCTTTTACCACTACCACTTTTTCCAAAAATTCCTATTTTATCATTTTTATTTAAATAAAAATTTAGATTTTCAATAATGGGTTTGTCTTTATCATATGAATAATTAATATTTTTTAATTCAAAACTATTTTCAAATTTTTTATTTTTGTTGAAATTTTTTTTTAGATTATTTAGCTTATTTAAATTGGTTAACTCATCATGAAGATGATTTATAGAAGGCAAATAAAACTTGAGATCCTGAATAGCAAGCAATAATCTGTTAAATAATGGCAATAGTCTAAATGCTGATATCGCAAACACACCAATTATTGTTAATATTTGTTCATTAGTAAAATTTTTATTTGAAAGATAAAAAACCAAAACACAAAATGCAAATAAAGTTATCATTTCATATGTTTGCCTTATAAAAATATAGTAAGTTTGTTGTTTAACATTTAGAAAACCTAGCGGTTTAAAAGTTTTCTTAAAATTATTCACAAAATTTTTTTTTGCTCCAAAAATTTTTATCTCTCTAATTGAATTAAAAGTTTCAAGAATTAATTTCATAAAGGTTTCATCTAAATTGAATCTTTCTTTACCCCATCCAGCAATCATATTTTTAGAAAAGCCATTAAGCATAAAACCAATCAAAATTAGGAATAATGCAATTATCATAGTTATTAAAGGTTGATAAAAAATTAGTGATATTAATACTGTTGTAATAACAAACAAATCTATCAAAATGTGAAATAGACTACCAACCACATTTCCAGAGAATCTAGAAACCTCTACAATAATATTCTTTGTAAATTTAGATGAGTTCTGATTAAAAAAATATGAATAATTTTGTGAGAGATATTTATCTACTAATTCACTCTTTAAATTAACATTTAAATTGTAAGAAAATAAGTTTTTATAATAGTTTAAAAATATTAAAAATAAAAATCTCAAAAAATATACTATTACTATCAGAAATAAACTATATGAAATGATTTGTTCTTTTGAGGAAATTGAGAAATAAATAAACATATTGTTTAAAAATTGAAACTTTTCTAGTGGGTTTTCCTCAATTAAAAAGACCACAGCAGGTATTACTGCTGCTATACTTAATAATTCTACAAAAACCCCAATCAAGCTAAAAAAAAATAAAGTATAAAGTTGATTTTTATTTTGAATTAAGAAAAGAGATTTTTCAAATGTGTTTTTATTTTTCATTATAAAAATTTATAATATCTTGTTTAAAATACTCGACTTCATTCTTAAAAAAAATAATATTATTTTTTCTTATTTCTAAGAATCTTAAAATTTCCCTCTCTTTTAAGTAAAATTTTAATTTTAAAAATATTTTAATTTTATTTGGAATAATTTTTTTTAAAAAATACTTAAGAAAATATAAATTCATTATTTTTTTAATAAAATTTATTTTTTTATTTTTTCTAATTAATTTTAATCTTTCATAATAATTATTTACAAATTTTTTGTAATCATTATTAGTATAATTTGAGTCTAAATTCTGTAGATATTCTTTTATAAAATTGTTAAAAATATTTTTCTTATTAACAAATTCATTAGATAACAAAAAATATTCTGGTCTAACTTCTCTATATTTATCTTGATTTAAAGGCATAGAAGGATTTTCTAATGATCTCATCCACATTAAATCATTTATTTTCTTAGTTTTTCCAAGGAATGAAATTCCAATTTCTGACATATCCTCTATTAAGTTTTCTGGAGCAGAAAATTCTTTCTGATTTAATTTTTTTAACTGATCTATAATTTTTTTTAAATAATCACTTCTATTAATTCCATAAATTGTATTTGGTTGCGTAAAACTTAACCATTTTTCAACTCGTTTTTCAGGATCTACATCTTCATTGCTAAATAAATTATAAACATCATACCCTAAAATTTCATTCTTTCCTAATAAGTCAAATAAAATAACTGAGCCAGTACAACATGAATAATTTTGATTATCTTCTAAAAAATTTATACATTTTTCTACTCCTGACCTTAAAAAAATTTCATCGTCAGCCACTAGCTGAACATACTTTGTGTTTAAAAGTTCTGAAATTTTAATATATCTTTCAAAATAAGTTTTATTTTTGCAGTGTATATAATTAATATTACTACTCTTTGATAAATTTAAATTATTTTTTTTTATTTCAATTTCAGATCCATCTAGGATAAAAATTCTAGTCTCTTTAAAATTTTCTTGCCAATATTTTATTAATCTTTTAACAAACTTCTGTCGGTTATAGGTAAGGCAAAAAATAGATAATTGGGATAGCATTTATATTATTATTTATTTATAGCTTAACTTTAAATATTTTAAATATTTATTTATAAGTTAACTTCAGTCTAAGAAATATTTTTTTTCCTTTTACTTTAATGAATGCACTTGGAAAGTCATTGAAAGTTCTAGATCTTAATATATTTATTAGTTCTGAAGCTTTATATTTTTTATTTAGATAAATTTCATCGATTTTTTTAATATCCTTACTATGGTGAAATGTACTTTTTTTATTTTTTTGAGAATAACTTTTATATCTTTTATCTCTTAATCTCGTCCATTTTGACTTAAATAGCTTTATGGCTGCATTTGAACACTTTTCCCATAATGATTTACCTGTATCAATTGCCTCTGGAATTATTTTTTTTTTAAATATTATTTTACCTGTATCAATACCTTGATCAATCTCATGAAGAGTGGCGCCAGATGGTGTATTTTCAATGATTGACCAAACATTAGGATTTTTTCCTCTATTATATGGTAAATAAGATAAATGTAAATTTATACAACGTTCTGCAAGATCAATTATATTTTTTTTAATAATTTTGGGAAAATTTAAAAATAAGAAAATATCTGCTTTTAATGATTTTAATTTATTAAAATGATTACTACCATTAGAAATGCTGTGCCAATTTAATATTGGTATTTTTTTATTCTTAAAAAGTTTTTCTATTTTAATAGAACTATTTAAGTTTAATTTATTTCTTTTCTGTTTAACTATTACTAAACCTACAATACTTTCTTTCCTTTTTTTTAAAAATTTAGCTATTTCAAATCCTGATGGATAGTCAGCAAATAAAACAATTTTTTTTTTCAATTAAC
>CETI01169205.1_pt1 | contig 10475 bp, 12 predicted proteins | sample 361441 | NCBI WGS metagenome assembly CETI01 (sample SAMEA2622478, study PRJEB7988) | marine metagenome | biome: marine biome (ENVO:00000447); feature: deep chlorophyll maximum layer (ENVO:xxxxxxxx); material: "saline water (ENVO:00002010), including plankton (ENVO:xxxxxxxx)" | depth 90 m | reverse complement strand
GCCGTCTGTTGTATCATCTTTGATTGCTTCTGCAAGATCAGATGCAACAATGGTTTTTAAATCTAATGCCATTACGTTGATGCCGGTCCTGTTGTAATACTCGACCATCTCGTCGTAACTCATTTTTTTAAATGCTTGAATTTCTGCGGAAGTGAAATCTGCCATACTACAATCCTAGGTCGTTTTGCAAATTACTTAATTTTGGTATTCTTATTACAGTTCCTGGTTTGAAGTCGTATATAGGATCTTCTATTTCATTTGGATTTCTTTGAGCGAACACCCACCATAACCTTGGTGTGCCATACAAGTCATATGCCAACAGGTCTGGTCTGTAAGCATAAATTCTATCTATCTCATATGAAATATCATCTGTTTCACCTGTGATAGGTCTTGGATTATATAAATCCAAATGAGTTTCCGTTTGCTCGGTGTTAAGATACGGAGAAGTGTTTGAATACTTTGCCATTAAATGAATCCTACTCCGTCTTTGTTTTGTAGATCACCAGAGATAAAATCTTTCATGTTGAATTTTTTAATTGTATCTCTAGAGTATACTGGTTGTAATTGTATTGTGAATAAACTCTGTGTCGGTGCCCAAGTTTCCGGAAGAGCACTGTCTTGGTCGATAGATTTCATTTCGTTTGGATTGAATGTGTCTGCACCTGAATTCATTGCACCACCCATTCCCATTTGACTTGTAGAAATATAATCTATTCCTTCTCTCAATTCGCAAGTGAATGTTGTAATAATGCAAGGAATGTTTTTGAACACGTGATTGCCATATCCATTCAAAGTACAAATCGGTGGCGGATTACCTCTATTGGCATCTGCTTCTTCTCCACCAAAAAACATTTTTGTTGCCGCTCTTAAAAAATGTAATGTTGCTACCCAATATAATGCATCTTGCTGATTCTGTACCGGAAACTCTGCAACTATTGTCATGTTAGCAGGTTCAGAATTTTGATATGCATAAAAAGGATAGTTTGCATGAGTTGTTGCCAACGGATTGTAGTTTGCGTTGTGCTGTAAAATCACTGATGGAGTCAACGGAAATATAATTCCTCCTTCTTCTGCTAATGGTCCTAATATGTTTGCTTTAGATTGAGATGCTGTTTTACCTCCTCCGTTGAAAAAGAAGTTGTACATATCCTCGCCTTTACGCAAGGTAAGTTTAACTCTCCAGTCTGTTTGTTTCGTTCTTCGAGACCACTTTGCTGTTGTATTTGACGACATAGGGCCTTCTCCGCCAGGTGGTAAACCTGCACCAAACAAACGTCCCAGAGTCCTACTAAAGATATTACCACCGCTGGATTTGAATACTTCCGTTAGTGATTTTTTATCAGGACTAAATTTATCTTCTATGCTCATATTTTTCCGGTTGCGTTTCCAAAATATTTTTTGTATACTTTAAACATATTTATAGGCACAATTATAGGCGTATTTAATTCCCCTTACGGCACACTTTAACAGACCTGTTTGTGGTCAACTTTGCAATTACAATTACATAGAGAAAGAGGATATGAGAAGAGTAAAGTACCTAAACAACCGTGATCTATTGGCTGAGATCCACAAGAGCAAAAAAACATACAGTTCGTTTGTGGGAGATAATGATTCGCAATTTGATGTCATTGTGCCATCGCTCGAAAAAATCAACATTAGATCCATTGCGATGGCTAAGAAAAACAAAGCCAAAAAACTTACTCAAGAAGCATGGGAAACAGCAAAAAACGAAGGACAGAAAAAAATTAAACTAACTGACTTTACTGTTTCTCCGAGAAAGATAGAAAAAACCGATCTAGTATTTAGAGTAATGACATTTGATCATGTGCCGCTGGATGCAACTAGAAAAAGAAATCCAAAATCCACAGCAGACAAACACGTCAAAGTAAATTTTCCTCCTTTCCAACATTATAAAATTGACAAAAAAGGCAAACTAGTATGTGTGGGTAAATCACACTGGGAAGGTGGTATGTCAAATGGTAGTTTTAAACTTGATGGTGGAAAAATTACAAACGAACTTGCAAAAATGTTTATGAAGTTGTGCGAACGTTATGGTACAAGAGCAAACTGGAGAGGCTACACTTACAATGATGAAATGCAGTCACAGGCATTGATGCAACTATCACAGATTGGTTTGCAGTTTGACGAAAGTAAGTCCGAAAATCCATTTGCATATTACACAGCGGCGATTACAAACAGTTTCACAAGAATATTAAACATAGAAAAGAAAAACCAAAACATAAGAGATGACTTGTTAGAACAAGAACACATGAAACCTTCATTTACAAGACAAAATCAAAACGAATTAGCATCCGAATCGTATCAAAAGAAATTACAAAGTTTGCATGGTTCAGTAAGAGTAGCAACCAAAACCTCTATCAAAGAGTTAAACAGAAAACTTAAAAAAGAAAATAGAAATAAAATCAAATATGACAGCGATGAAGAAAGAGTAGTCGACGAAACACTGTCAGATGATGAACACGATTTGTTAAAATATAAAGATATGAAACCTGAAGATAGAAAACCTGTTGTTAAAAAAACTTGGGGTACAAGAGGTAAAAAATAAACATGGCTTTTTTTAAAAAGGTCGCTTGTTTTACTGACATACACTTTGGTATGAAAGGTAATTCAAGAGTACACAATGATGACTGCGAAGCATTTGTGTATTGGTTTATTGAACAAGCAAAAGCACATGGTTGCGAAACTTGTATATTCCTAGGCGACTGGCATCATCATAGATCAGCAACTAACGTTTCCACAATGAACTACACAGTTTCTAATATGGAAAGATTAGGTGAGGCATTTGAAAAGGTTTATGTGATGATGGGTAATCACGATTTGTTCTACAGAGAAAAAAGAGAAATCAATTCCATGGAATTTATAAGAAATATTCCAAACATACATTTAGTCAACGAGTGGATCGAAGATGAGGATGTTGCAATTATTCCGTGGATAGTTGGAGACGAATGGAAAAAAATTGCAAGTATGAAACAAAAATATGTGTTTGGACATTTTGAATTGCCATATTTTAAAATGAATGCAATGGTGGAAATGCCAGATGTTGGCACAATTAAAACTGAACACTTCAAAAATTGCGGTATGGTATTTTCGGGCCACTTTCATAAAAGACAGCAAAATGGAAATGTAACATATATGGGTAATGCTTTCCCACACAATTACGCAGATGCAGGTGACGATGAACGTGGTATGATGGTATTGGAATTTGGTGGAGAACCAAAGTATATCAATTGGCCGGATATGCCAAGATACAGACACTTTAAAATAAGTCAACTTTTAAATGACGCCGATGATTTATTATCACCTAAAATGTATGTCAGAGTAAGTTTAGATATAAAAATAAGTTATGAAGAAGCGAACTTTATCAGAGAAACGTTTATAGACAAATATAAATTAAGAGAATTACAATTAATACCAGAGCAAATTGATCAAGCACAACAACCACTTGTCGAAGTACAAAAATTTGATTCAGTTGATCAGATTGTTTTAAAACAATTAGAAGGTGTTGATTCTGAAACATATGACAAAAATATACTAATGGCAATTTATAGGAACCTAGATGTTAACCATTAAAACATTATCAGTAAAGAATTTTATGAGTGTAGGCAATACTGCACAGGGTATAAATTTTGATAATAAAAATCTTGTTTTGGTAATTGGGGAGAACTTGGATTTGGGAGGCGATGATGCTGGAGCAAGAAACGGTACTGGTAAAACAACAATTATAAATGCACTATCATATGTATTTTTTGGAGAAGCATTAACACAAATTAGAAGAGATAATCTTGTTAATAAAACAAATGAAAAGGGCATGATGGTTGCTGTAACATTTGTTAAGAATAATATTACATACACTATCGAACGAGGCAGAAAGCCACAGATATTTAAATTTTATGCAAACAACATAGAACAAAACACAGATTCAAACGAGGCACAGGGAGAAAACAGAGAGACACAACACGAAATAAACAAGTTGCTTGGTATGACCCATGCTATGTTTAAAAACATAATTGCATTAAACACTTATACACAACCATTTTTAGCAACCAAACAAGCAGAACAAAGAGAAATTATTGAGCAGTTGCTTGGTATAACACTATTAAGTGAGAAATCAGACCTTCTTAAAGAACAAATGAAAGCAACCAAAACTGAATTGCAAGAAGAAAAATTTAAAATTGATGCAAAAATATCTTCTAATACAAAAATTGAGGAATCGATTGAAAGTTTAAAAATAAGATCCAGTGCTTGGCAAAAACAAAAAGAAACAGACTCGATGAATTTTGCTTCAGCAATAGCAGAACTTGAAAAAGTAGACATTAAAGCAGAACTTGACGCACACAAAAAAGCACAGGCACATAGTCAAAACTATTTGAAACTAATAAGTTTACAAAAAGAAAAAGCATATCACGAAGATGCATTAACTAGGGCAGAAACAAATGTAACAAAAACTGAATCTGATTTAGAATATGCAAAAGATTCAAAGTGTCCAACTTGCGAACAACCATTGCATGACGACAAACATAAACAATTAACCGGAAATCTTGTAAGAACACTTACTGAAAGTAAATCAGATGTTGCTAAAGAAACTAGCGACATTCAAAAAATACAATCAGACATAGATGCTATAGGAGATTTAGGACAAACACCAGATACCTATTATGATTCTATAGACGAAGCATACAATCATAAAGGATCATTAAAAGATTTACAAAGACAATTAGAACAAAACGAACTTAAAGAAGATCCTTATGCAGAACAAATTAAAGAATTAACAAAAACTGCAATACAAAAAATTGATTACACAACAATTAACGAATTAGAAGATTTAAACAGACACCAAGACTTTTTATACAAGTTATTAACAGCAAAAGATTCATTTATTAGAACAAGAATTATTGAACAGAACTTAACTTATCTAAATCAACGTTTAGCATTTTACCTAGGAAAAGTAAAACTTCCTCACACAGTAACATTCCAAAGTGATTTAACTGTGCAAATAGAAGAACTAGGCAGAGAACTTGATTTTGATAACTTGAGTAGAGGAGAAAGAAACAGATTAATATTATCTTTGAGTTGGGCATTCAGAGATGTTTGGGAAAGTCTTTATCAACAGATCAACTTATTGTTTATTGATGAACTAGTAGACGCTGGTATGGACGCATCTGGTGTTGAATCATCGATTGCTGTATTAAAAGAGATGAGTAGAACACAGCAAAAGAATATTTTCCTAATATCTCACAAAGATGAGTTGGTAAGTAGGGTAAATTCCGTACTAAAAGTTGTAAAAGAGAATGGTTTTACCAATTACAACAATGATGTTGATATAATTGTTTAGATTTTACTTGACAAAACCAGATCATACGTGCTTTAATTGTTGATATATTAATTAATAATATAAAGAAGGATATAATTATGTCACAAACACATGAACAGATCATGACAGAGATCCAAACTTACTCTGAAGAGAATCAAAAATTCACAGAGAAAGGTGTTAAAGCAAGTGCCACAAGAGCAAGAAAGGCATTAGCATCTCTTTCAAAATTGATCAAAGCAAGAAGAAAAGAAATTCAAGAAGTTAAGAACGCGGCAAAAACAGCGGCGTAATTTTTAACTATTGAGATCTCATTAGAAAGCCTGTGCATTAAGTTGTGCAGGCTTTTTTTATGACTTAAGAATTCCTTTGGTTGCTTTTTCTCTTAATATTCCAGAACCGTGTATCCTTACACGAATATGACCGTTGTAATAGTCATCTGTTTCTAAAACTTTACGTGCAAATTGTTCTCTGGCTTCAATGTATGATAATTCTGCTTTAGATTTACAATAAAAAAGTATTTCTCTTTTAAATTTGTCTTTACCAAGTTTTTCAATATCTTCATTTAGGGCATCACTGGAACCAAAATACTCTTTCCAGTCTGATTCAACTTTGTATCTACGTTTGTTTACTCTTCCTTTTAATGGAGGTCTTGCTTTTTTAAATTCTGCTAATTTTTTTCCAATATACATCCTACCATTAGTTGTATTTGTGATCTGATACACAAATCCTACCACACCTTCTGGTAATTCATCTATTGTTTCGTCCTTGTATGTCCACTGCATAGTCTTATTTAAAGCCAAAAAGATTGACCTGAAAAATTGTTTGTGTTATATAGTAGTGACAGGCAAACACAATCTCATAAAATTTCTCATAGGCAGAACATAGCATCATTGGTACAATAGGGAATTACGGTGTAACAACACAGGCGAATCCCTTGATGCAAACGGCAAAAATGATGAGGCTCTTAGAAAAAGATAAACCTCAGGTTTACCAAATACTATTGTGTAAGGGTTTGGTAGGCTCGCGTTGGATGAATGAGTTAACGGGTACAGCACAACCGCCCGGCGTTAGCAACGATACACAATGACTGCGATACTCGCCACAGAGTTTCAAAGTGATTCGGCTAGAAATAGCCGAATTATGACTGCTAATCTGCCACAGAGTACGCAACGTTCAAGTTGCGTTAAAGTTATTTTTAGAAGTTTGCGTAATTTAGAAATAAACTGAGCGTAGCGAAAGTTTAGATGGCTGTAAGCCATCTTTTAGTTGAGTTTGTTACTCTTCATCTTCGCCGAATTTATTATATTTTTCCGACGCGACTGACCTTAGTTCCGGATCTTCCGACTCTTCCATGTTTTCCACGTCTTCCTGAGTCAATTCTACTTCTTTGTCCGGCTCATAGTCCTTTAATTTTTCTTTCGCGAGTTTGAGAAGTTCTTCTGTGGTTTCTAATTTTGCTTTGAGTGTTGCTACCTTGAGTTTAAGTTCGTCATTTTCTTTTTTTACGCCGGCGGCGTGTTTACCAACCGAGTCTAAATCGTTGTTCGCATTTTCCAAACGTATGAGGATTTGTTTGTTTCGGCTTTCCTTGTGATGTATAGCCTTATGTAGATCTTCCTTCTCGTCGTTAAGATCTTTTATGGTATGCTTTAGTTCGGAAACTAGGTCTTGTTTGGCCATATTGTGTAATTATCCTGATTTTTGGGTACCATTAAAGTATTATATAATGATTTAGAAGAATGGCTGGCCTGTTTTCTTTGCTGTTTCCAGGTTCTCTTTTATAATGTCTGATATGATCTTGCGTTCTTCGTTGCTCATATGCAGTGATTCCTGCCATGTTACGCCACCTCGCATATACCAACATATTTTGAGTAACTCGTGCTTGATGTTTTTTGCTTCATTGTCTAGATCTTTGAAAAATGATATAATGTCAGATTCCGTGAGTGTCAGCAACTTTATCCGAAAAAATTTGCGTTGTCAAACGTGATCGGCACTTGGTATGTTGCTGGTGCGCCTTTCTTAATCTGTTCCTCTGTGGATTTTGCAGTCATTGGTTTCAATGAACCCTGCTGTCTTATTCTGATCAGTGCTGACTCAACTTCTTGAACCAATTTCGACTCTGCATTCTCGATGAATTCTTTTATCTGTGCTGAATCAGATACTTGCTCACCTGATGGTAGAGTGATTGTTTCGATGTTGGACAACAACAGTTGTGAATTTAAGTCTGTGAGTGTTTTAAAACTTTCATTGAACATTTTTGCTTTGTCTTCGTCGCTGATCTGTGCCTTGTTGAGTTGCAGATACTTTCTTTGTTGTTCAAAAGTTTTAAGTTGGGTTTCTGTCATCATTTTGTATGTCAATGGTTTTACTTTTATCTTCATTCCATTGGGCAACGTTGTAGATTCTTGTATGGATGTTTGGGTGATCTGCTCTAACATCGACGGCAAATTAACTGTGTGTGACACAGCCTCATTGATTGTTGGCACAGATGTTTGTACATCCATTGTTTCTCCGTAACCTGCGATTCTGATTGCAATCAAAACAGTATCGACATCGTAATTTACGAGTTTCCACGGATCTTTGATGTCTGGCACACATGATTTTATGACATCAACTGTGGATTGTCCGCTCATGAGTGAATCAGGTGTTTTAAATGATAGGTCATCTTTCGCAGTCATTGGCAATACTGCGTGTTCTCCGTTCTCTGTTGGTGTGACTATGTCATCAGTATAGTATTTTCCGCCAGATGGAAACTTGATATAGATCGCTGGTTGTCTATAGTACTTGGTTAAAGGGTTTGCTTTTTCTTCCATTTTCTTCTTCTATAAATATACTTTGTTAACGTATGTATGTCAATATTTATATGCGTACATAATGGTGGTACAAAACAATGGATGAACAGCAACTAAAACAGATGTTAAACGAGGCTTTCAGCGCCTCCGATATAAAGAAGTTCAAGGAAGAACTTCGAAAGTCTGCTGATACCACCAAAAACATAACAGCACAAGAGAAGAAAAACCTAGAAAAACTGCTTAAAAGCAGAGAAGAATTAATAAAAGCATCAACCAACCTACGAGGACACTTCACTAAATTTGGTAAGAGTGTTGGAATGACGGATTACCTTGCCGTCAAGTTTGGTAAGGGACTAGAAACAACAGCAGGATTTACTGGTAAACTTGGTAAGGCCATGTACGAGGGTACAGGACAGATACAAGACTTCACAGATACACTGAAAGAGTTTGGTCCAATTGGCGATATGCTGGCAAGACTGGGTAGCACCATTGGTGGCAGTCTTGATATGTACAGAACTCTGTCTGATGTTGGAGCATCATTCAGTCAAAACTTAATCACAATGAGAGAAACTGCCGCAAGAGCAGGATTACCTTTGGAAGATTTTGCAAACATGATTGGAAAAAATTCCGAGGAACTTGCAAAACTGTTTGGAACGACATCTCAAGGTGCAATTGAATTTTCAAATCTTTCAAGACAGTTGAGAACAACATACATTCAAGACCTTGCACCACTAGGACTTACGGTTGAACAACTGAACGAACAACTTTTAACTTCATTTACACTAAATCGAAGATCAGGTACCTTCCAGTTGATGACTGACAATCAGAGAATTGCCTCAGGTGCGGCATTGATCAAACAAATGGACAGATTGGCAAAACTTACAGGTGCTCAGAGAGATGCTATCGCTGAACAACTAGAAGCACAACTGTCTAATGCAAGATTTTTAGCGGCAATAGGAGATATGCCTAAAGAAATTAGAGATCAAATGCAATTATTTTCAGCAGGTATAGCCACGATTGCTCCAGACCTAGAAACAGGTTTGTTAGATCTAATTGCCAACAGTGGAGTACCAGTAACTCAAGCGGCACAAGACCTTGTTAAAACTATTCCTGGTGCAACAGACATTATCAAACAATTAGAAGCAGGCACAATTGATAATGTTACAGCAATGAAACTATTACAAATAGAAGCACAAAAATCTCAAGAAATGTTTAGAGATGTTGCAAAAACTGGTCAAGTAGAATTCATAGATGGAATGTACGTTGGAGTAAACCAATTGGCAACAGCAGTTTTAGATACCGCGGCGGCAACAGGAGAAGGAGCCGAGGCGGCAGATAAACTAACACAAGAATTATCAGAATTCCAAAACGCGGCAAAAAATCTTTCCAGTGCATTCCAAGGAACAGAAACAAGTTTCTTAAAATTTATTGGAGATTTTTTAGGAACAGGCACAGGTTCTCTCAATGAAACAATGAACAATCTTGCCGATGACATAAAAGGATTCAGTGAAGGAACTCAAGCCGCTGTTTATGCCGCTAAAGAAATTGTCCAAACTGCTGGCAGTATGTTAAGAGAAACTGCACCCATCACAGCAGGAACTTATGCCGCTTTGAAATTGTGGGGACCATTGGGACCTGGATACGGTGGCGTAGGCGGTGGAGGCAAGTTTATGAAAAATGCCGGTAAAGTAGGAGGTGGTGCGGTTGGTCTTAGTGGTGTGGCAATGGGAGGTCAAATTGCAGACCAATCAGACTCAATAGCAGGAAAAGCCTTAGGAGTAGGATCAAGTGCGGCCGGTGGTGCATTGACAGGAGCCATGATAGGATCTGTTGTTCCTGTTCTTGGTACAGCACTCGGAGCCGCTATTGGTGCCGGTATAGGAGGACTCTATGGATTGTTCAGAGCATCGGATTATGATGATGTCGCCGCTGAAAAACTTGGATTGAACGGAAAATCCAGAGGAACCGTAGGAACAACTGGTAATTTAAGAGAAACTCGTACTAATTTGGCAACAATCCATGCAGGAGAACGTGTATTAACCAAAGCAGAAACAGATTCTTACCTTTCTAGCACTGCTACAGGTGGCGGAGATGGTGCTATTCAGTCAATGAATGCGTCATTTAACAACATGAATACCAAAATGTCGGCAGTGGTAAATGAGATGAAACTCTTTAATAAGAACGTAAATACCCTAGTAAGTCTTAATACCGATGTTGTAAGAAATACAGATAAAACGCAAAGAAGACTTGCAAACCAGACAGAAAGTATAGTATAATAAGTTATGGCTTGGAAAAAATATTTTAAAGACGCGAACCTTTCACCTATATCAGGTGATAATAGACCTAATTTT
>CETI01246412.1_pt1 | contig 10523 bp, 5 predicted proteins | sample 361441 | NCBI WGS metagenome assembly CETI01 (sample SAMEA2622478, study PRJEB7988) | marine metagenome | biome: marine biome (ENVO:00000447); feature: deep chlorophyll maximum layer (ENVO:xxxxxxxx); material: "saline water (ENVO:00002010), including plankton (ENVO:xxxxxxxx)" | depth 90 m | reverse complement strand
GCTGCGGGCCCGGGGCGGCCCACTCGGGGGTTGAGCCACGGTCCGAGACGACTAGACGTAGTCCGAGTCATCTTCACTGTAACCTGCGTCCGAGTGGGTCTTCTGGAAGTAGATTTGCGCCGATTTCAAGTTGTCCTGAGTTGACATGTTTTTAATGTACCGTATCAATACCTACGGTACCCAGGCATTGCATCAGCCTGAGGCCCGTTACCTCGCGGCGCCATGTTAGGGGCCACAACCTCGCACGCCATTGATTTCGTCGCCGCCATTTCTAATGCAGATTTGTTGTATCAGGCATTAGAGCGTGTGACTGATTTCCCAGCTTCGACTGGAAACAACAAAAACATTCTTTTACTCAGGCCGCGAATCTCTTACTCTCCCGTCAACTGCAAAACTCCCAGTCCAACACCGGGGCATGCGCTTCCACGGTCCCTATTTGCGACAAGACCGCTCGCGTTCAATTATCCTGTTGGAGATTGCATGGTCACGCATCTATCAAAGCTTATTGATGTCTCTCGTTTTAGACTTGCACGTCAGTGGCAGGGACCATCAACCCGCCATTTTTGCGGTAGAGATCGAGATATTATTGTAGGAAATGCACTTCGCGAGGTGACTCTGGAAGGGATAAAACGCAACTTGCCGATGAAATTCCTCGTGCAAAACAAAAATCACGCTCTTGCGCATGCCAAAGCAGCCACTCTGCTCTGCAGGGTTGCAAATATGAGAGCAGCAAATAGAATATCAAGTACATGGGACCGTTGGATAAAGTTGGTATATGTTTCTAGAGCTAAATCCAAGACCCATGCTGCAAATGAAATCAAAACCTTTGTCCTTTTAGTTTTAAGGGGAGTTGTAATGGATACAAGGTTTTCATTGGTGCCACATACTAATAGAAAACTTGAAATAAGAGTCAAAAACGCTCCAAGACAAATTGTGTGGCATTATGCTAGAATATTTAGAGCCTTTCGGCGTTATAACATGCTGAAAGAGGTGGCAGCTGAGCACTTGCGAGAACATGCCACAAAGGGAATCCAGGGACTAGTGCGAAGACGTCGAGATGGTGGCAATATGAAACCACATCACTTTCACATTGGGGCTTTTGCTGCTGGTTCCATCCAGCGTTTACAACGAGGCAACATGTCGCGAGTGCGTGCAAGACAGTCTAAGCATCGTCATAGTCAGCGGCTCGTTCTTTCTCGCTATTGCAGCACAAACGCTTCAACAAACTACAATTTTGAGCAGCAAGGTGCGGCGCATAAAATTCAGTGCTGGTTTTTGCTGCAACCCCACCGCACTCGCATAGTTGATGCTAGTAGTTTGCAAATGACAGTTTCTAGAATCCAGAGTGCATTCAGACAGAGGCGGCTGAGAATTAAAGAAAATGCAAAAGTGTGGTTTGCTGCAATAAAGATTACAACTTTTTTGAGACAGCATAATGTACGCATGAGAACAAACTACAAGCCCATAACCACAAACATGAAGGCAACGACGCATTGCGGCTGCAGACTTCAGCAGAAGCATAATATTATTCGCCACGACTTGCTGCGAGCTACCCACAAAGAGAATAGATCGCACAAGGCGATAGAACGCCAAATCACATATATACAGTCATTGCAGCGAGGGCACCTTGCAAGGAAGCTCCCTGGTGCGTCTCGGATAGAGCGCGTGTGATGCAGAGTCACCAATTTTTCATCGGTAAAATAAGTCACTTGTGCAGGTAATTCTCACCCAGAAATTTCTCAAACGCTGGATCCAGCATCAACTTGGGAAAAGGGCACGCCATTGTCTGTTGTCTTTGGCATCCTGGACAGCATTGATCGCTATTCTTGATTTCAAACTGAGAATAAAATACGCCACGGTCATTGTGGCGTGCTGGCGCAGGTACCGCAGATTTACGCTACACTTCTCAAAATGCAAGTTGATGAATGAAATCGCGTGTGTATTTGCCAACAGTATCAAGCGCAATCTATACTGTCAAAATCATAAAGTAGCAGAAAGACAGCACTATAGAGTAGCAGAAGCACATCTAGCAGGTCGCTCAATGTTCGCGCGCACGCGCGAAACGAAGATTCAGCATCAGATTTTGGTGCAATCTAATGTTTGCAATCGTGATCATAACGCTGAACTTCAGCGAATATTTGCGACATACTGTAGCTATGGTCAAAAGGAAAATACGAGTCTACTAGGAATTGGGAGCTTCTTACGGCTACTAAAAGACTCATCAAACGTAATGTGGCCATCAAACGCCGCTGGCCTGCGACCCTGTGATGTTGAGCTCATGTCTATGAAGAATCGCAATCACAGTAACGCCGGAGCTGTTGATAAACACTTGCGCTATAGCGAGTTTCTGCAGACGATTCGTAGCCTCGCAAGCATTTTCTTCAATTCTTTACTTTTTTGCAGTGATAGGCTCACGGAGCCTGATGCCAAGACCTGTGCCTTCCTACAACAGCATGTATTCCAATCAAAAGTGGCAAAGTATCACACTGATAGTCTGCGCTCGCTGTCCTGTGTGGGTCGTGTGGACTCGCAGTTACATGTCTTCTCACAGAGAATTATTTCATTGTGGCGAATACACCATTCACGCGTGTTGTTTGGCTTGCAAAAGAGCATACAGCTGAGTCACTCAGAAAAAGGACAGCAAATATCCTCTGCAGTTTGTATTCAGCGAGTCTGGCGTGGTGTTTCTAGCCGAGAAGTAACTTATAGTTACGCACGTGGTGTATATGACTTATTTGTGGACTTTGAGTCAGGTTGTGAGTTTTGGTTTAATCGACGCACTCGAGCCTCCCTCTGGACAAAGCCTCAAATACTTGTAAATAAGGACGTCAGGAAGCCCATTTTTATGCCCAGTAAAGGCTCGATATTTGAGGTCTCATGTTCTGAGTGTTCTGCTAGCTCCGTGTCAACGTACTGCATCGAGTGCAGGAAGCTATATTGCAACCAGTGTAGCGTGTTGCACAGCTGCAATCACAATCTTGTAAGCATTGAAATGTGTGTATACTGTCACTTTCAAATAAGTGCCCTTCCGCGTTTGAAAAAAAAGACCAGCAGCAGCAAATGTGTACATTAAGTAGGCACAAAACGTTGTGAAAAATGCAATGATCACTACTGTGACACTTGTTTTGAAGATCAACATTCCATGGGCTCACTCCAATTTCACAGCTACGAGGAAATGGTGCCTTGGACTTCCGATGTACTCTCCCTCAAACGTGTATCATAGGTGCCGCACTGTGACAACTGCAGGCAGCATGCTGCTCGCAAGACGGGTGGTTGTTTGCAAAAGAAACAATTTTGCTTACAATGCGCAAATAAAGTCCCAAAGGGAGAATGGGAGCGGCTTGGTGATGTCGCCTACGTGCCCAAAATGACCACGGAGCATCAACAACACAGGAAAAGAAAAATCACTGAACAAACTACGCAACCATTGCGCGACCTGAGAGTCAATATGAAGGGAAATCCCCTGGGCATAGTACAAATACAGCGCATCTGGCGCGGGTCTAGAGGCCGCAGAAGCTCAGCAGTACATGCCTTTGAACGAAAGCTATGGCTAACACAGCGAGCTACAGACAATCACCGGCGCAGGAAACGGCGCTATCAAATTGCCTGTTTTTTTGGCAGGGGAAACCTTCTGGAGAGTGACACACCACGTGAGACGGTGATTAAAAAGGTACCATATTGGTCGCGAGTCACTGTGGAGGATATTATTCACGACCGGTTAATATCCCATGAAGAAAGAAAATAATATAAAATAGCAAACTATTGATACCCTAGGTGGACTGAATTTGCAGGCTATGTCAAAGAGCAAGATGCTTTCGTAAAAAAACACGGCTCGTTGGGTGCAAGGTCATATATAGACCTTAAACTGACCTGGTTGCATTTGAAAGTAAAGAGCTGGGTTGCGAAAATAAAAGCTGCAAGGGCAAAGCGCGGATTTTACACCACACAAGTTGCATTTCACAGGTCAAGTCAGTGTTCGACTGCCAATCTGTTCTCATGTCATAAGGCTTATGTTCAGGTCTCGATCAGCAGACATCGACAGGAAACTGCAGGAAAAGCTAAGGCTGCGCATGCGCGCCAGTCGCCAAGATCTTCAGCAACGCCTGAGGCTTATTGAAATAATCGATCGTGAGCTGAAGGTAGTTCTTAGCCGAAACGCACAGCTGCTAGGACCTCGCAGAATGGAGGTAAGGGTCCGGGAGGCGGTCGTGTGGGGGATGGAATTGGAACATTTCGCTCTTTCAGCTCAGAAAAATAGTCAATATGTAGAGCATGCTCGTTTTGATGCTTTGGCAGTCAGCGCTTGTGACAGGATTCGAGTTGGAAGTTCACCGATTAAATATTGTTCTTCAAGAGAGTTAGGATTACTGAACAAACTGATGCTTAAAGTCAGCCCCTCCGTCGCACCTACACCTAACTTTTGCTTGGGATCAGTAGACCCAGTAAATCACCAGCGTAGTGTATCAGTCGACATGTACCGTCTCGACACAGCTACGGATAATGGAGCTACACAATATATACATAGGCAAGAAATTCGTACAACTCGCATCCTTCTAATTTGACCAAGGCCAGGCTTCATCGGATATGGACCCATGAGGACAACGAATACTTGAAAGTGTACAAGTTGCCCAGAGGACTGTTCTTGAACTCGTTTTTCTCACGTCTTTGTACTCATCTGCGAAGCATCTATTATTCCTCTGCGGTTATCCTCTGACTAGATGCACCATAGGTGAATTTGCTTCTGGGAACTTTCTCACTCAGCTTGTGTTAAAATGGAATATCAGGATGCTGGCTTTTTATCGAGATCAAATCACGCATATATCCACCCGTATGGACTCTGAATCTGCATCAAAAGCGACACTGGAGACGCATGCCGCAAAACTACAAAAGAAGGTCATCAAACAAGAACATGATCTCTATCAGCCGTTAAAAAATCAGAAAGCCTTCTAGCATGGGCAAGCTCGGCAATGATTCCATTTTTTCTTATTGCAATAGACGCGTCACTTTAAGGTAGCATTTTGGAACAGGGCACGACACTCAACAGGCGCTCCCAGCTTGGGTGTCTATTAAAGCATCTAGAATCGCCAAGTGAGGTAAATGTGCCTGGTAGGGGATAGGTGCGATTCTTTGAAATTTCAGGTGAAAGTCCCTGTGCTAGTTTATTGTCAGAACAACGGTGCTGTTGGTGATGAGCACGACAAAACGGTGGAATTGTTGAGATTAATCTCAATTGTCCATTGTCCATTACAAGGATACTTTGAGGCGAACCTCTTGACGTGAATACCCGCGCCGGTGCGCATGGATACCCGCGCCACGGACTCCTCTAAAGACCAGCCGGCACGCATGGACACCCGCAGAAGAGGTGTTCGGGGCGCTAAGTGCAGCCCTTCAAGTTAATTTTGTTAATTTTGGAAAAACCCTTGCCAGAGCAAGGCCAGCCGCCCAGGCCTGGTAAAGTTGCCCTCACCTACGCGGCGCTGAGTATCGTCTTGTGGCTAGAGTGGAGGCTACACGCCACGTGCCGTAGTGTGGGTCGCGGCGCCGAGCTAGTAGTTTGGCTTCCGCGCGGCTAGCGTTAAGTCAATTCCGGCGAAGGAGGCTATAGTTAAATATATCGCAAACAGGCGGGTCGGGTAAGGGGAGTACACCACCATGACGGAAACTGAGACTGTCCGCCGGAATCATCTGCCTACTTACAAGTAGTACTACCTTTCTCAGCCGGAAATTGCCCTGCGCGTCTCGAAGAGGGCGGAAATGAACGGCACGAGCCATGAGGTAGCGTGTGTTGGCTCTAACTGCTCTACAACATCAATGTTACATCATGATGGCAATGGCAACTTGAATTTCCACCTTCGTGAAATCAAATCCTTTTTCGAGGCGTGTCTCGCCGCCGCCGCCGCGACCTTAACTTTTCTCCGCTCACTGGTGCGCCATCTGGCGCGTTTCGCGCACGTGCGCCGGCGTTTCTGGCCGCGTGGTCGCTGTCCGGTCGCCGTGGCCCGCACGGTGCAGAAACTCGAAGACTCTAGTGGTAAAAATTGAATCTTAGCCCTAATCTACCCACCTACAGCCCGGTGCCTGGCGACTCATTTTCCCGACCCCTGATAAAAAATTGATTAAGTAACTACCTCGGTACTGCTGCGGTAGCCTCTAAGATTACAAGGGATACGCTCGTACGGTCGTACCGATTCTCGTCATTTCAAATGGAGCATGTGCGGGTTATCGCGCGAATTCGGCCGGAACCGTCGTCCGTACGCGGTTGTGGCTGCCTCAGGGTAACGAGCGATACTTGCGTCGAACTTTGCCAGCCGGACGGTGTCAGGGCTCAATCGCACAGCAAGCGCGGCCGGCCTAGGACGAGGCTCTTCACGTTGGATCGAGTGCTCGGGCCGCAGTCGGTGCAGGCGGATGTATATGAACACGTAAAGCCGTAGCTTGACTGCGTATTTATTCAATCACCCAGCTGTTCTTATTTTCCTTCATGTAGGCTAGTTCATTCAGCAGCACATGGGTATAACGCCACCGTGTTTGCGTACGGGCACACGGGATCAGGGAAGACACACACCATGACAGGCGATAACGTCCAGCCCGGTGTCACGCCGCGGGCAGTGCGAGAACTTTTTGCAGCGATTGAGCATGCAACTCGTACAAAGGACGCAGTTTTCCTCGTGCACGTGAGTTACGTCGAGCTGTACAACAACCAATTTCGCAATCTTCTCGATGATGTAGGGAACCATTGCCATGCGTCTAGCAGCACCAAGATTGAGATCCGCGAGTCACGCGACACGGGCGTCTTTCTTACGGGCCCATCTAACCTCAAGGTCGCCGTGACTTCAGAGCAGGAAGTCCAGGAGCTTATTTCCTTGGGAGACAAAGCTCGGGCATATGCGCTTACGCGATGCAATGATCATTCCAGTCGGAGCCATTGCATCCTGACTTTGCATGTTCAGTCGCAGAGGGCTAGTATTGCTCTGCAGGACCCACAAAATGCAGCTTTGATGTCCGTACATGTTGGTAAGTTGAATTTGGTAGATCTTGCCGGATCAGAGCGTGTGTCGCTATCTGGTGCCCAAGGCGAGACACTCGTCGAGGCGCAGAACATAAACCTTTCGCTGGCGCTCCTTGGTGACGTACTTGCTGCGCTCTCACGCAACTCACTGCGCGGAGAACAAGGGACGCAATTCCCTCGGTCTGGTGGCTCTCGCGAGCCAGTCCCCTATCGCAATTCAAAGCTGACTTATCTTCTGAAGGATTCGCTCGGTGGTAACTCAAAGACACTTATGATCACGACTCTTCGAAGCTCAGAGACTTATTACCGTCAGTCGCTCGTGTCGTTAATGTACGCATCACGGGCACGGACCATACAGAATTCGAGCACGGTGAACTTGGACCGTGGATCGGGCCCGCGGACAACGGAGTCACTGCAGGTTGTCTCAGAACAACTTAATCACCTCCACACGCGTTTGCGTGTTCGCGAACGTGAGTTTGATGCCCTCTGTGCAACATCAGCATCCTCAACTTCAGAGAATATACGTCTTAAAAGTGAACTTCAGCGCCTCGAGGCCCTTAACGAGGCAGAGCGCTGTGAGCTTGAGAACAAGCTAAATACCGTCATTCATGGCCACTCGAGTGAGCTTCGGAACCGCACAGAGCAGTTCGGCAGGCTGCAGACTCGCCTGCAGGAACGGATCCTGACATACCGCAGAACCTGCGCAGAACAGGAAGAAGAGATCAATCGCCTTCGTGATGAGAGAGTGCTCCTCGAACAGCAAGTGTCGACTGTTGGTGCGACCCGAATGGAAGTTATAGAGATGCAGACCGTGATGGACGGTTGGCAGGCGCAGGCAATAGCCTTGCAGCGCGAGCTTGAACACTACAAGCATTTCTTTTTAGACTCTCCGGTACTGCAGACGGATCAAAAGAAAATGGGAGGACGCTTCGGACGGAACCGCAACATCTCCCACGACCACCATCGCAAAACCATAGCATCCATGCCTGGGACTGTCGTGCCTGACGACCTGATGAGAGTCACTTGTCGAGCCATCGTGCTTGAATCCGCGCTTGGATTTGCCTGTACTGAGCTTGACAATGTTTTGAGTGAGTCAAATGGCACTGCGAATGTACTCATCAGCCAGCTGGTCAAGGCACTTACTACGAGATGGGGCACGGCGCAGGCAACGACAAAACTTGGTTTATGGGCAAAGGATGTTCTAGATACGGCACAAAGATGCGCCGCCTTTGAGGCTCGAGATTGGGAGTACGTGTTTTCTGAAGTCGCTGCATCCCTGGTGCCTAGTACGCAATCAAACACCTTAAATGTACTACGGGCACGACTCATTGAGATGGAGCGTCGTTTAGGCGAATCCCTTCAACTTTCTGAAGAGTTAGTCTCGCGACAGGCTTATTCACGAACAGAACGTGCAATGCTAGATAACAAAGCGGACTCCAGCCTCGCGCGCATTGTCGCGGAATCTGCACTTCTCAACAAGATCTCGGTCCAAAAGATTGCAGATGAAACACTCACGGTCGCACGGGGGGGCGCCAGGGCTGAAATATTTGCTCTTTGGACTGCCAGGGAATTTTTGGTCGCTGCCGCCCTCAAGCGACGCGACACACACGAAACAACCACTGTGCGAGCTCTAAAGAAAAATTTTGTAGAGTCCTTCCAAGTACGGACGAGATCAGCCGTCGAGCGCGCTCGGCGAAATTTCGTGTGTAAATTGCGGACAGTGTACAAGATTCGTGGTCCTAGTTGTAGGGCAGCAAGGCAGGAGCTTGAAAAGGCAAACGCAAACGCTGTTCACACCATCCAGCGCAACAGAGACTCGTTAGTTGACGTAATATGCCTTGAACGCGCTGGGAAGTTGCGGCTAATCTGTGCAATGTCCGCAGCAACAGCCGCGGCAGTCGCTGCGCTGCGAGTTGAATTCGAGTCCACTGCTGCATCAGATGCTGCAAAGTTTTTTCGGCTCGAGTCGGATCTTGCGGCAATAGTCGAAGAATTTTTCGCATTGCAGAAGAAAAAATGCCAGCAATTCAACTCGCTTACTCGATCACTGGACATTCTTGTGTTCTGCCACTTGGCGGAAATTCGGAAAGCTGCTTGTGAAGCGGCATGTGCTATTCATAAGGAGCGCACCTGCTCATGTGATAAATTGGCTAATGTTCAGCTTGCCCAAATATCCAAAATTTGCATCGCTGAACAGCAGGCTTCAACCGAACTTTGGACAAACCTGAATAATCACCAGCGGCAAATTGTCGTTCTGAATGATGCGAATGCATCCTTTAAGCAAAAATATGTGGCTGCTTGCGACAAAGGTGAGGGACTTGCCTTGATGCTCTGTAAAGAATGGGCTTGGACCCTCGGTACAGAACGTGAGCGGGAGCAATGCACCAAAGAGACTATGACCTTTGGGATAGTGCTGGAACACAGTCTTGCTGAGAATCATCGCGATGACAAAACCGTACTCGATGCCTTAGATGAGTTGAATGCAACTGTGATTGAGCTCCTTTGTGCACGGATCAAGGTATGCACGGGTGCAGGCTACGAGGCCCTGTCCTCCTTAAACGGAACCCTGAATGTAGTTCAATCTGACCTAGATAACGCCAATATGGATGCTGCCTCACTGCTCAATGAGCTCAATTTCTCACAGACCCTGGCCAACTTGCTGCAACAAAAGCTCGGAGTTATGGCAGGCAGTCGATTCAATGAGCAGATGATGTGGCATACAATAACCAGGCAACTGAGAGATGCACACACGAAGGATATTTGCTTGTGGAAGAAGGCCTGGCGCGTGGTTGTTAAAGAGAAGGAGAATCTCAAAGGGCAGCTTGTTCGAGTTACAAAGTTGCTACAAGAGATAACGACAACTCATAACAAGAATCGTTTAGCTGCGCTTGAGGCGCAGGATGAGGCGATTAATATGGACCACAATCGTACGTGCAAGAAGTATGAGGCAAGTTTGGCCCTACTAGCACGTTCCTACGAGCATGGGCTTCAGATGTCGAGTGCAGAGCATGCATGTGTGAGTGCTGCGGCGGTCGAGCGCTGCATGGTTGTCAGCATGGCGCCTCGTTTAGCTGCCTTTTCGGCGAATGCGATGCTCAGGACCTTTCAACGCTCGCACAAACGTGTGCTCTGCGCGCAGCGATGTATAGTCAAGAATTCTTTGGTGAGAATAGGGGAGAAGCGAGGACAGTCTGCACTCGACCCTTTTGAAAGCTCCGCGCGCCTACACGAGGCCGAGGCAGATGCAACCAACGCCAAAATTGCTACAGCTCTGAGGTCAGAGCATGTGATGACATCCTGTCGTGCTGTAAATGCGGTCGGTTTAGTTTTGCCCAGAGAGACGACATATCTTTGTGCCGCTGCGGTCGACGATGTAAATATCACTCATCTTGCTAGGGAGCTTGTCAACCAGCTTCGCGCACTTTGTGAAATGCACGGGCGTCACGTTGCGACCGTTGACGTATTCCACGCTTCAAGACTCCAGGAGGTCATGGCCACTGTGGACTGCGCGCAC
>CETI01063797.1_pt1 | contig 10532 bp, 10 predicted proteins | sample 361441 | NCBI WGS metagenome assembly CETI01 (sample SAMEA2622478, study PRJEB7988) | marine metagenome | biome: marine biome (ENVO:00000447); feature: deep chlorophyll maximum layer (ENVO:xxxxxxxx); material: "saline water (ENVO:00002010), including plankton (ENVO:xxxxxxxx)" | depth 90 m | reverse complement strand
TTTAGAACAATATTCATTCTTAATTAATAAGTTAAAAAATTAAATTTTTTTACTGCTGTTTCTTTTTTAATCAAATCATAGATATTTTTCAAATTATTTTGATCTCTTTTTAATTTAAAAATTTCAAAACGTAAATTGGCAATATCGTCTTTATCATTTTTTTCATATTTTATATTGTCGTACCTGTTAACAAGAGTTTTTTCTATTTCTGATATTACCATATATGGATCAAGCTTTATTTTATTATACAAATCAAATTTATTTTCATCTTTAATATTATATTGATCAATTAAATATTTTATATCAGCATCTATGTTGTAAGCATTAATATTTAAATAATCTTTATTTTTTTTGATATCAGAGTAAGGGACATAAACTATTAACTTAGAATTAATATCAGAATTAATCTTTTTAAAAGAAATATATAAAATTTGTTTACCAAAAAGATCATTGTTTTCTTCAGACAACTCCTTTGAGGAATTTACAATTTTTATATCAAATTTATCTTTAGCAAAGTGTGATATAAAAAATAGATAAAATAAATTAATTTCATCACTAATATTATTAATCAATAATTTCTTTAAATTATTTTCCTGCAGAAATTGATTAATTATATTATGGTTTTGGCTCAATTCTGTATTTACAATCTTTCCTTTTATTATTCAATAAATCATCAATAAAATCATTCGTTGTTAAATCAATTAAGTTATTTTTTATCTCAGCATCAGCCGCATCATTGCTGATGTTAAACTCGCCCCCAGCAAATATGAATGATGAAACTTTCTTATATTCTTGAATAAATATAGGACAGCTGAAGTTATTAAATTTTTTAACTATCCGATATTGAATATTATATGTTATTTTTTTTCTATCGGACGTTTTATCAATGTTAGTCACAAATGTACTTTCATCAAATCCATTTGAAAATTCAATTACATAGTCATAATCATTTTCATCATAAAGCCCCATTGACTCTAAGTATTGAACTAATGTATTTCTAATATTGTATGTCGGATCGTTACCTGATGATTTTACGTAATATTTACCAATATCATTAATATTATTCGTGCAATTAGTTAAGGTAAAACTAATTAAAAATAAGATTAATAATTTTATTTTGAACATTTATTTTCTTATGTAGTTTTTTATCTTTTATTTTATCTCTTATTTTTGGCATAGATATCAAATTATTGTAGATAACATCGATATCATAATCTTTCTCAGTTTTAAATGTAGCCACGAATTTACCATTTATTTGTATTGGTAGGTCTATTTCACTCTCATCTAAAATAGTTTTATCAATTTCAGGCCATGTGTAGCTTTTTATTTCTTCCTCAAAAAGTCTTAAAAAAATTTTCTCTGTTAATGAAGGAAATAAAGGGTTTAAACAAATAAGAATATCTTTACCGATCTTATTATTTATATCCAGCTTATTTTTTTCTAAATGGTTAAACAAAGTAAAAATATTTGCAATGTATTTATTTAAAGAGAGTTTCATGATATTTTGGCCCATTCCATAGAGTGATTTATAGATATCTTTTAAAAAGATCTCATTCGACTCAGTAGTATTTTTTTCATCAAAAAAATATCTTTCAATTCTATTCGTTAAATTTTTAGAGCTTTGTATCCCAGCATCTGTCCATTCTAGATCTCTCTCAGGAGGAGAGTCAGAAACCATGAAAGCACGTGTTGCATTAATTCCATAGTTTTCAATTATTTCTCTAGGATCAACAACATTTTTTTTTGATTTAGACATTTTTTCAGCAGGGCCTTCTATTATTTCTTGCTTAGAGGATATTTGGACTAACTGATTATTAATAACAGCAACATCATTTGGTAAGACCCATTTTTTATCAGTATTGAGATATGTCTTATGTGTAATCATTCCCTGAGTAAAAAGTTCTTTAAATGGTTCGGAAAAATTAAAACCATATATATCACGTAGTGCCTTTGTAAAAAATCTTGCATATAAAAGGTGTAATATTGCGTGTTCTATCCCGCCAATATATTTATCTACTGGCATAAAATTATTAATTATTTCTGGATCAAATGGTTTTTCTTTATTCTCATTATTAAGAAACCTTATAAAATACCAAGATGAGTCCACAAACGTATCAAAAGTATCCGTTTCTCTGTATGCAACTTTTCCAGTTTTTTTACAAACTATTTTTCTCCAATCTTCATTTTGGAGGAGGGCATTACCTTTACCATTTAGTTCTATATCAAAAGGTAGTTCCACTGGTAGTTCTTCCTTTTCTAAAACTCTATAAGTCCCATCTTCGTAGTAAATTACTGGTATGGGGCATCCCCAGTATCTTTGTCTAGAAACACCCCAATCTCTTAATTTATAGTTAGTTTGACTGGAGCCAATGTTTTTGTCTTCAAAATATGCAATTATCTTTTTAATAGCATCATTGATAGACAGTCCATTTAAAAAATCTGAGTTTATAAGTGCGCCATCATCAGAATAAGGCAATTGATCATCTAAGCAATCAATAACTTTGATGATTGGAAGCTTATACTTATTTGCAAAATCAAAATCTCTCTCATCATGGGCAGGACAACCAAATATTGCCCCTTGGCCGTAAGTATCAAGAATGAAATTTGCTACATAGACAGGGAGTTCCTTTTGAGTGATGGGATGCACGACGCTTATTGGTAAAACATAGCCTATTTTAGATTTTTCATCAGCTTTGGAAAATTCAGATTTTAATTTTTGAATCTCGTTTTGAGTTAAATATTTATCAACTAAATCATGATTTATAGAAAGAGCTATGAAAGATGCACCAAAAATAGTGTCAGGCCTGGTGGTGAAAATGTTTATTTTTTCAGGTTTATCTTTTATAGCAAAATCAATTTTGCATCCATTAGAGCGGCCAATCCAATTCCTTTGCATTGTTTTCACCTTTTCAGGCCAATTCTCTAAACTATCTAAACTATCTAGAAGTTCTTCGGCATAGTCAGTTATTTTGAAAAACCACTGTGAAAGATTTTTTTGTTCAACTTCAGCGCCCGTCCTCCACCCTTTGCCATCAATAACCTGTTCATTTGCAAGTACTGTTTGGTCAATAGGGTCCCAATTCACAAGAGCATCTTTTTTATAAGCTAATTTTTTTTTATACAAATCAACAAACAGTTCTTGCTGGAAACGATAATATTCAATATCACAAGTTGCGAATTCTCTATCCCAATCCAATTTTAAGTCCAACATGGATAATTGTTCTTTCATTGTTTGGATATTTTTATATGTCCAATCTTTAGGGTGGGTCTTAAATTCAATGGCTGCGTTTTCTGCAGGTAGCCCAAAGGCATCCCATCCCATAGGATGAATAACTTTGTATCCTAAAAGTGATTGATACCGAGCGTAGATATCTCCAATAACATAATTTCTTACATGCCCCATATGAATGTTCCCTGATGGGTAGGGAAACATCTCTAATATATATTTATGCATAATTAAATTTTGATTAGGTATTTTTATTAGTTCTGAATTTTATATCTATTAGCCTCTGTCAAGATTGCTAGTATCATTTGTTTTTCTGCATCAGTGTAATCCTGATTGTCATTAATCCATTCACCAGATGATGTTTTGTTTTGACATAGAATATTTGACTCAACACCATTTGATACTAACTCCAAGCTTACTACTTGTATTTTTATTAGACACCTATTATCTGTATTGTTTTCTTCATAAATCCAATCAGTTTCAATGTAGCCGACATCTGCATCAATATTTTTAATTGGATAATTTTCTAAAACCTTTAACGAACCATTCCAAAGTTCTTTATTAGCTGATTGATTATAAACAATGGTTTTACTACCATTGCCTCTGTCCAATATTTTATTTAAATCAAGTAACTCAAATTCGTCTGAAATTATCCCATCTGCTCCTGCAGCTGCCTCTTTATCCTTGCATATTTTATATTCAATTCCTTTTTTTGGAATATTTGTTCTAGCTGGGTTATCGCAATAACCATAAACTTCATCAAGTTTCTTCAAGTTTTCTTGGTGTTTTCCTCCAAATACTGCATCATCCCTGTTACTGCATGAGATAATAAAAAGAGAAGTAAGAACAACAGCTATAATTTTAGTAACTAAAGATTTCATTAAGGTAATAATTCTAAACTTTTGATAATATTAGTATATGACAAAAAAAAAGGCGAGTAAAATACCCGCCTTTTTTATATTTTTAATCTAAGTATTCTTAGAATGCAAATGTTGTACCAACAGCAATGTTTGTACCAGATGTTCCTGATCCGTCATTGCTTTGTAGTTCACCAAATACAGAAACACCACCACCGAGTGATCTTGTAATATTCACTTCAGTTTGTGTGCTTGCAAGAGAACCTTGCTCACCGTCTGTGTAACCTACTGCATAAGTTGTATCAGCATCAAGTGATCCTGAGTATGCAGCTGACATTGATGAAGAGTCAGTAGCTTCGTCAGTTGACTCATAACCTAATGATAGAGTTCCACCACCAAGTGCATAAGATACTGAAGCACCTGCAGTTGTCTCGTCAGCAGTTCCTGTTACGTTAGCATAACCTAAAGTCACAGTCATATCACCCATTGGCATAGCAACTGTTACACCTGAACCGTAGTCACCAGATGCACTTTCAGCGTTGTTTGAACCTTCAGGAGCTTTGTCTAGTAAGTAACCGAATGTTACAGACGCGCTACCAACAGTTGTTGAAGCTGTGAAACCATAACCTTCAGTGTCAGAAACACCAGTTACGATACCAGTCTGTGTGTATCCACCATTGTCAACATGAGCTGTTGCTACAGCACCAACTTCACCAACACCGCCACCAGCAGGTAGATCGATGTCACCAACAGTTAATGTGAAACCATCAGCAGCAAATGAAATTGCAGCAAGACCAGAAACAGCTTTTGTATCTGTTGCATCGTTACTGTCCATAGTAATACCACCGCTTGTTGATACAGTCATACCACCAGCAGTTGTTGTTGACATTGCAAAAGATACTGCACCACCTTGCTCAAACAAAGTACCTGATGTAGATCTTGAGTTGCCTGTTCCGTCTAGTACGTTACCACCAGAAACCATTGCTAAACCAGCAGATCCTGAAACAGTAACATCTGCTTTAGCTGTTGAAAATACAGCAGCTGTCATAGCAGAAATCATAATTAATAGTTTTTTCATTTTCTATTTTCCTTTCGTTGATTAACGTGATTAATATTAATCGATTATAAATATGTCTTTTGATGCTAAAAAATAAACTTAAAACATCAGTTTTTAAGGAGTTTGGTAGAAAATGTTGCAAATATGCAACAGTTTTCTAACTATTGAGGTTTTTTTTCCAAAAATTTCTTTGATTTTCTAAATATTCAATAAATTCAGTCTTTTTTTCATCAAATGATCTTTTACCAATAGAGCTCGAATGCACATCTTTTGTAACTTGGTTCTTACTAGCGGTCCGCGCAAAGAAATTCTTCCTCTTTTCAGGATTGTAATCATGAGAAATATCACAGAAATCATAAATTTTCTGAGATATTTCTTTTGTTTCTGTAACTAGTTTTTCATATTCAATAGTAAGGTATTCGATACCACAATCCTCTTTCCAAAATCGCATAATTTCCTCGTGGTTGGCATAGGTTATAGCTATATTAAAAAAAGTAGACGCGTAAGGTATGTTGGAGACATAAAATTGTTTGTAAATTGAAATAGCATTATCCCAAGGGTCTCTTTTCAGATATAAAATTTTAGCTTTTGGAAAAATCTGATTTATAAAACCAACACAGTGATAATTACCAGGAAGTTTATCTATAAATTTTTCTTTGTCTTCTCTAATAAACTTAATTCTATTTAAATAAGTAGAACCAGGATCTTTATCTTGAATAGCTTCTGGGTCGTTTTCATACTTTGACCTAACAAGATCATAAAAAGAAGTTAACTCACCGCCCGAGATTACGTTGGGAGCTGAAGCAACAATAGACTCTACCAGTGTTGTTCCAGTTCGGGGCATACCAAGTATAAAAATTAAACCATCTCCATCAGACTCAGGAAACTTTTCTACTGAAGAATTTTTTTCAAAATAACTTTTGATGTTCCCGATCATTTTTTGATTTTGGAGAGGTTGAAATCTTATTACATTATCAATTTCCTTATTTCCCTTTTGGTAATACTCATCTGATTTAAAAACTTCCTTTTTACTTTCAAAATATTTAGCAAAGCCAAATAAAACTGGAGCAACTGTTTTAGCTTTTTGAATGTGGTTTTCATATCCATCAAAATTTAAGATTTCATTTGCTTTGCCAAAACTTCTATCATCAATGTTCTCTGGAAGGGTTGTTGATTGATAATAAAAAACTTCAGGATTAAAAACTTTAGTATTGATATGTTTTATTAATTTCCAAAGCTGATCTTTATCACCAATAGCCACATAAGAGTCCAATATTGAATATAAAACATTCGGGTTTTGGATCAATGAGGTGAAATCAATTCTCTTTAGAATTTCTGTACTTTTTTCTACAGCTTGATCAAATTTTCTTTGTCTCATGTATATTTCTAAAAAAGTAATATGGGGTTGATATTTGCTTGGGTCAATCTCATTTGCTTTTGTAGCTAAATCAAAAGATTTTTGAAATTCTTCAAATTTTAAATACAGATGAGAAATGTTATTAATAACATCAAAATCATCCTTTTTTATCTCATTTGCTTTAATATAAAAATTCAATGAACCTTTATGTTTTTTTTGCAACAAAAGAGTTAAGGCTAGAGTTTTGATTATAGTAAAATCATTCTTTGATTTTTCGTAAAGAGCCCAAGCAGCCTGTTCTGCTTCTATAAAATTTGATTTTTGAATGAATTTTGCTATTTGCGACAGTGGACTATTAGCCATAAGCAAGTTATATTGTTTTTTTCTAAAAATTAAATGTTTATAAAAAATATAAAGCAAAGATATTTCCAGAACTTATTAGACTCATATATTAAGAACAATGATACTGACTCAATAAAAAAAATCCTGAAATCTAAGTTTATTACCAATAAAAATTTGAATTTTGACGATTTTATGAACTATATCAACCTATTTGCATCTCAACAAAAATTTGAAAATTTATTTACTAAAAATTTAATATGGATTAATAGCTTTGATAAAGAAGATTACAGTTATGTTAATAATTTTTTAAATGATTTTCTAAAGTCCCAAAACATTAATTTTAATAAAACTGAAGAATATATCCAAAAACTAAATGAAATTAGGAAGACATATTCACTCCAAAAAATTAATTTTGATGATTTATGCAAATATAGTTATGCTTATCAATATTTGATATCCGAACAAGATACAGATAAGTTTACTTTGATAAATAGTTCAAGTGCATTTTTTGAAACACAAAATAATTTTTACTTCACTCATTATTTTTTAACTAAAGCTTATATTTATATTTCGAGAAATCCTTATTCGCTTCTTAAAAAATATAAATACGTAAATGGGGATGAGCCCAATGTAAATAACATGCAGGGTTTACTAAACGGAGATCATAATTGCCTGAAACATAATTTCGAAAATGAGGAAAATTATGTTGAAGAGAATATTCAAAGTTGGTCCACAAATAATTCCAGCTGGTCTAATTTGAATGTAATAAATACGTTCAGAGGATTGGTTGTCAATTATAAGACATTACAAAATAATACCACAGATGCCTTGTCTCAAGTTTTGTCGCATCTGATTCAATCAGGAGTAAAAATTTCCTTGGACTATGATTTTGTTGAAAATTTTGTAAACAATAATCCATTCCCTCAAGATAATTATGGGGAAACTAGTATTTCGAACAATGAAAGAAAATTACTTGATAGAGACAATAGCAAGGTGATGTCTTTGTTAAACCATAAATAAATAATTTGCCTGTAAATAAAAAAAACTTAGATAAAATATCAAAGGAAGTTATTAATTTTAAAAATTCAAATTTATGTATTGTGACTAAAAATAGATCAGAGGAGGATATTTTAAGTTTGGTCTCTTCAGGATTTGAAATATTTGGCGAGAATAGAGTCCAAGAAGCTCAAAAAAAATTCACAAGTGTTATGAAGAATAACAGCAAAATAAAACTTCATTTAATTGGACCACTGCAGACCAACAAGGCTGAATTAGCCTTAAACCTATTCGATACAATTCAGACAGTAGATAGGTTAAAATTAGTAGACTCAATACACAAGGTAAGTAAAAACAATACCGTTAAAACATCAAATTTTTATATTCAAATAAATATAGGTAATGAAGATCAAAAATCGGGTGTTAATCCTACAGATTTGAAAAGGCTTTATGATTATTCATTAGAAAAAAATCTAAATATCAGTGGATTAATGTGTATCCCACCAGCTAATGAAGATCCAATCCCTTACTTTAAAGAAATGGTTTCTTTAAAAAATGAGATTAATAGAGATTTACTTCTGAGTATGGGCATGAGCTCAGACTATCTCCAAGCATTACAAAATGGATCAAATTTAATAAGAGTAGGGTCAAAGATTTTTCAATGAAAATAATATATTTTATTTTTGGTATTTTATTTTTTTGTCAATCAAAAGCCTTAGAGGTTTCATGTAAATTTGAAGAGGTTTATCAGAATGGCCAAATACAACAGGGTATATTTCTATTCAAAGATAATAAAATAAGATACCAGTACAATGATAATAATTTATTTACAATTTTTTATCATAATGACCAAACGTATGTTGTAAGTAATTCAGATAAATCCAATATAAAAAAAATTTCAAAACAAACAGATCTTTTTCAAAATATTGTTAAAATATCAAAAGACTATCCTAACTTAAGCGATAATTATAGCTTTGAGGATGTGAATGTTTCTATAGAGAAGAGTTCCAATAGTTTTTTTATAAAAAGAATTTCTATTTTATCTCCGAAAGTAAATCTAAGTTTGTATTTCCAAGATTGCCGTGAAAAAAATATTATTGATATCTATTTTCAACCAAAGCCGTATTTTAGTTATAATTTTTAAAAATGTTTCTCATTAAGGATAAAACTAATAATTTTTCTTCTAAAAATTTAATCGATTTGTTATTACAAAATAACGCTAATATTATTGTCTCCACTAGTAAAAACTACTTTTCTTCAATTGAACTTTCTTTTGAGGAGAACGGTATAATTCTAACCTTTGAAAAAAGACAATTTATTTTAAAAAATCCAATATCTTTCAACGACTTTCACGATAAATTACTCTTAATAATATCAGATTATAAAGTTTCATTTCAAGAATTTGAATACTTCCCTCTGCAGCAGAAGGTACATAACAAAAATAATACTAAGAAGCTAACTTATACACACGCAATCATTTTAAATAATTTGATCTTAAATCAAGATGGTATTAACAAAAGCGATCTATATAAAATTATATGGCCTGCTGATAAGGAAATGTCGTTAAATAAATTAGATACACATTTAACAAATTTAAAAAACATTTTTGTTAAAGATCTTAAGTGCTCACTTAATTATTTTTCTAAAAATGGATTATTAAAACTATTGATTAATTAAAATATCTCTTTTGCCAGTATGATTTGGAGGAGAAACAACACCTCTTTGCTCTAAAGCTTCCATAATTCTTGCCGCTTTATTATAACCGATTTGAAAGTTTCTTTGTAAATAACTAGTAGAAGCTTTGTTACTGGACTTTATAAGGTCTATTGATTTTGAAATAAGTGCTTCATCCTCATCACTTAAAGAGTCAAAATTTTCATCATTATTCTTAATAATTTCATCTAATTCTTCTAAATACTGAACTTTTTGACTTCTTTTTATCTCTTTGATGAGTTTATTAACTTCGTCATCTGATATAAAAGCAGACTGATAACGAATTAGATTTGCACCATTTTTTGACATTAACATGTCGCCGTTACCCAATAATTGTTCTGCGCCTATTTCTCCAAGAACAGTTCTACTGTCATATTTACTTGCAACCTGAAAACTTATTCTTGAGGGGAAATTTGCTTTTATACTCCCTGTTATAATGTCAACACTCGGTCTTTGAGTCGCCATAACTAAATGGATGCCACAAGCCCTTGCCATTTGAGCTAATCTTTGAACGTAATGCTCAACTTCTTTTCCTGCTGTCATCATAAGATCTGCCATTTCATCAATAAAAACTAATATAAAAGGCAATTTCTCAAGAGATTTTTGATTATACCCTTCAAGGCTACGTGTATTTTCTTCGTTCATTAGAGAGTATCTTCTCTCCATTTCTTTGCAGACCCATTTGAGTGCAATAATCGCCTTTTTAGGCTCAGTAACAACGGGTGTTAAGAGATGGGCTATGTCATTATAAACACTTAACTCAAGCATCTTTGGATCAATTAAAATAAGCCTAAGTTCATCAGGAGAAAACTTGTAAAGAACACTCGTAAGTAGGGTGTTTATAAAAACTGATTTTCCAGAACCAGTAGTTCCAGCTACTAACAAGTGTGGCGTTTTACTTAAATCAATAACTTCTATATTTCCTGATATATCTTTGCCAATACAAATTGGAATTTTGTGAGAAGTATTTTTAAAATTTTCATC
>CETI01210432.1_pt1 | contig 10554 bp, 6 predicted proteins | sample 361441 | NCBI WGS metagenome assembly CETI01 (sample SAMEA2622478, study PRJEB7988) | marine metagenome | biome: marine biome (ENVO:00000447); feature: deep chlorophyll maximum layer (ENVO:xxxxxxxx); material: "saline water (ENVO:00002010), including plankton (ENVO:xxxxxxxx)" | depth 90 m | reverse complement strand
CCATCTCGTTACAGGCACGTAATACTCGGCAGGCGATCTCACCTCGATTCGCAACGAGGACGCTTTGGATAGGATGCGGGGCATCCTTCATCCAATCCTGTTGCGTCATTGGTTTCACTCCGATTCGGGCTTCCAATTCGCAGGACGCTTCTCTAGGAACGAGGATAGGCCTTCCTGCCCTTCATCTGATCCTCGCATCTCACTTGTCTTATCCAAAGTCCAGAGTCGGAGTTCTTCATCTGTACCCACCCAACGATCGAAAGTAAGCGTCAGACGCTTAGCCTCCGCTACGGCCATTGGACCCGTAGTAAGGACTTCCTCGATGACACCTAAGGCTGCTTTATGTGCCGCTTCAGGACTATCTTCAGCCTGATCAACCATGCCAATTCGTAACGCTTCCTCCGCATCAATACGGCCTGCAAGCATAGCCAACCGACGAAACTGAGATGAGCCAACCCTTCGATGGACATAAGGGCCAATCACAGCAGGTAGAATCCCAAGTTTACCCTCTGAGAGGGCAATACGAGTCCGTGGCTCGACGATGACATGGTCAAGACAGGCAACTAGGCCTGCACCCCCTCCAAGAGCCACACCCTGCACGATACCAATAGTGAAACAAGGATGAGCCCACAGAGTGTTGAATAATCGATCCAAACGTTCCGAATCAATCCGGTTCTCTTCGGGACTCTTAGCCCCCGCATCACGCATCATATTGATATCTGCACCAGCACAGAAATGCCGTCCATTTCCAGAGAAAATCAACACACGGATACAAGAATCACCAGAACTATCGATTAGATTTCCCATCCGAGCAACAGAACGTTTTCCAGTCCAATCCAGCAGAGAAATAATCTCTGAAATCATTTGGATGTTCATGGCATTGAACACATCTGGGCGTGTCAAAGTGAGGCGTGCTACGGCGCCTTCAATCTCAAGACTGCAAAGTTCGGTATCAGGAAGGGCGTCGGTCATCATCGTCATTCTAAATCACATCCTGAATATCCCGAAATTCGTATCAGGTAAGGGAGCGTTCATACTGGCACTAATCGCGAGACCGAGAACATCACGAGTATCACGAGGATCGATTATACCATCATCCCAAAGACGTGCTGTGGAGTAGTAAGGGCTGCCTTCAGTTTCGTATTTCTCAAGAACTGGCGCTTCGAAGGCATCGACCTCTTCCTTTGTCATAGGTTCCAATCCCTCCCGCGCCCTCTGATCCTGCTTTACCGTGCTCAAAACCTGTGCTGCCTGAGGGCCTCCCATCACAGAAATACGAGCATTAGGCCACATAAACAGGAAGCGGGGGTCATATGCTCTACCACACATGCCGTAATTACCTGCACCATGTGAACCACCGATGATGACTGTAAACTTAGGAACCGGAACGCAAGAGACAGCTGTAACGAGCTTTGCTCCATCTTTGGCGATACCTCCAGCCTCATACTCCCTACCAACCATGAATCCAGTTATGTTCTGAAGGAACACTAACGGAATACCACGCTGACCACAAAGTTCGACAAAATGGGCGCCCTTGAGGGATGATTCTGAGAACAAAATACCATTGTTGGCGACGATTCCCACAGGATATCCATGGATGCGAGCAAAACCGCAAACTAAGCTTGCCCCATATCGAGGTTTGAACTCATGGAAGCGAGAACCATCCACGATACGAGAAATGACCTCACGGACATCATACGGTGACCGGTTATCTTCGGGTATAATGCCGAGTAATTCCTCGGGGTCATTGCGTGGAGGCTCAGGTTCCTGCACGTCAAGACGCGTTTTCGGCCCAGAATTGAGATTCTCAACGACGTTTCTCACCATACGTAGCGCCTCGGGTTCATCCTCTGCAAAATGATCTGCAACTCCTGAAAGACGAGTGTGTACATCGGCTCCACCAAGATCCTCTGCAGTTACCTCCTCTCCTGTCGCGGCTTTCACTAACGGTGGCCCTGCTAGGAATATTGTTCCATTACCCTTGACAATAATCGATTCGTCTGACATCGCAGGAACATAAGCTCCACCTGCAGTGCACGAGCCGCATACAGCGGCAATCTGAGGAATTCCTTTTCCTGACATCATAGCCTGATTTCGGAATATACGACCAAAGTGCCCCTTATCTGGGAACACCTCGTCCTGCATCGGTAAGAATGCCCCTCCACTATCCACAAGATAGATGCAAGGAAGATAATTCTCCTCAGCAATCTCTTGCGCTCGAATGTGTTTCTTCACTGTCAACGGGTAGTATGAACCGCCCTTCACGGTTGCATCGTTTGCAACGAACATACATTCACGTCCGTGTACGACACCAATCCCTGTGACAACTCCTGCAGAAACTGCACGACCATCATACAGCCCATGTGCAGCAAGTGGAGATGTTTCAAGAAATGGAGTGCCAGGATCACAAATTGCCTCAATCCGCTCCCTTGCCAATGCTTTCCCACGACTACGATGGCGTTCGACATACTTCTCCCCGCCACCAAGATGGACGCGATCGATTTCTGCTCGAAGTTCAGAAATTAAGGCCTCATTATGAGCCACTCGTGCAGAGTATACCTCATCCGAACGATTGACACGTGTCGGTAGGACATCCATGGCGAACAATCCCTCGCAGAGCGAGACCGACCTTCAATGAAGCGGGAGATCATACCCCGAGAGCCATACGGAAAGCGTCTCTCAGACCAGGTGCAAGACCTACAGTCATCAATGCGAGACCCATTAGAATACGGAGATGACGATAGCGATATTCCCATCGTTGAAGTGCATAGAACCACCAGACAACGAAGCCAAGAGCGACTTTGAGAACTGTGAATCCATAAGCGGAACCGAAGATTTCTATGACTGCTGCTGAAAGCACATGCTTCTCTGTATAACCATAAATCTCGAGGCCCATGCCTGTAGCAATCCCATCAACTGCCTGCCCATAGATAGCAAGGAACACGATTGGTGATGAAAGCACAGCCAAACCCGCTAGAGATTCCATATCATCGTGATACTGTGTTCTTTCGTTCTCATATGAGGTCAAATCTAGGCCGGGTGGTAGAAGACCAGGCACAGATATTCCTCGACGGAGAAGCTTCTCACGGACTGGTAGAGAAAGGTAAATGATTGGAAAAAGGAGGATTACAGCAGGGAGAGCCATTGTCCAAAGTAGGACTTCGAGGTTCATCTCCGGAGTTCGATCTATCGCAAAGATTGTGGCAAGGTCTCCAGAAACTTCCAGGCCAGACATCATAGATGCATAGGCATGTAAGCAACCATACAGGACTAGGCAGCCACCTATTCCAACTTGAAAGAGGCCTTGTTCGACCGCAGTCCAACGTTCCATCATAGGATGAGATGCAAGGATGAAAAATGTAGCAAGTAAACCTGCGATACCCACCGGCCAAAGATTCAGATGATCCTCCATCGGTGTGCCAATTCGCCCATCTTGGAGAGAGGTTAGGAAAAGAAATCCCTGAAAGGTAACCATCCCAATAGACATACCAGTAACCCAAGATCGGCCCCCATCGTCATCTGCTCGAGATGCAACAACAGATAACCATCCGGTAACGACTACCCAGAGAGCACCTTGGAAATGAATGCCGGGAGAGACAAACCAAGGCTGCAGACCTGCCCCGAATAGAGAAGCATCCTCAACAACTTCGCCAAGGGCGGCCCAGAATACCCATGGAATTAGAGCAAGAATTGTGCATTCCGTAGCAGGCATCCGAAGCCATCGCATGATTGCACCGATGCTAATCACGCTAAGGATCAATGTGACATTGTAGGCCATGGTGTTAATCTGGTTGTAGGATCCGTCAGCCAAACTTTCATCTCGGATTGGATCAAGAAAGTAAGTATCTAAGATTCCTTGCAAAGCATTTCCTGGCGCCAACGTCTGAGAAATGAAAGCTAAGACAGTAACCAAAATTATGATACCGAGGCACCAGAGGGATACCTTCTCCCACCAGGACAGTTGGTTATCCGGCAAACTCTCGCTTTTCCGGACGGCATCCATGTCAATTCGAACCCTGTATGGATGATGACGATTACGCCAATAGGTACCAAATCATTCCTCTTCGGAACCAGAAGTCGAGAGGCGCTCAATCAGATCAGCCTTCTTACCCCCAACAGGGAGGCCTGCTGCCTTGCAGCGCTCCTTAAGATCGGCTACAGATAGGGATGAAAGATCCTCATCACTAGATCCTTCGTCCTCTTCTTCGACCTTCATTGGTTCGTGAACCTCACGGAAGATGATTGTCTCGACACCGACGTGATCCCGTAGGGTTCGAATCAATCCAAACTTGGTGTATGCCCAGTTTTGATCGTAAGAAACGAACTCAGGGAGCGTGATTGTAAGATCATCGCCTTCAAAGGCGCACTCAAAGCCATCACGACCAGTGTTGGTCTCAAGCAAGGTCGTGACTTTCTCTGCGCGGTCTGATACGACCTTTGTGATACGGTACTGGTAACGTAATGTGACACCAGCTAGAGCGTGATTGAAATCGATACTCGCACGTCCAGAACGGAACGACTTGAGAATCCCGTTGCGGCCGCCAATCTCAACCATGCCGCCGATTTGTAGGCTTTCAGGGTCACTAACTGCTCGAGACAATTGTTGAAGACTCATGACTTCGATTGCACTCGGATCGCGCTCACCATAAGCTTCAGATGGAGGGATATCGAACTTGTAATCCTCGTCAGCCTTGGCCTCAAGAAGATGCGCCTCAAAACCAGCGATAAGGCGACCATCTCCAACCACTGTAACAAGTGGAGAGTAGGTGCGTCCAGGCTCAGCCTTTTCATGCTCTTCTGCAACGTGTTGACGAGTTGTCTCGATGAGATCCTCCGTATCGGCGTTGTAGAGGTCGTAATCGATGTGGACGATGGAACCGCTCTCCATTGTTTGTTACCTCCCTTGTGGGATGACCGCGCGACCTGATTCCCCCTTATGAGCGTGGCCCTTGAGGAAATGAAGAAATCTATGAGGTTTTGAGATGTATTATCACTCAGATTCAATAGATTGGTTTGCAGTTAGGTTTCTACTTTTCAACGTCATCATCGAACCTATAACAATCATAATCCAGCCTGCCCAGACCAGATGGCTCCCTGGTAAATCATAGACAGTTAAGCGAACCCTGTCAACCTCATCCAAGCCTCCGAGTAGTCCATCATTCATGATTAGAGACATCTGATTAAGATCGAGAATCATGATGATGTCTCCATCCCACATTACCAGACGGTCTACCTCGGAACGAGGAGTGATAGAGCCACTTTCCTCTGCGTCGAAGCGAAGCACACCAGGTCGGACTTCTCCGAGAGATTTTCCGTCTACATCCCCTACATCGATGACAATTCCGAAGAAGGCATCACCGATGTTGAACCGGTCATCAAAAAGCGGCTCACCTCGGACAGAAGTCTCGATGTCCCTCATAGTGAATATTAGATCTCCATGTTGGACCGGCTCATCCCGAATCAATGTCACTTGATGACTGGGGTCAACACGATCAACCAGCGTTGTAGTGAGTACATGTCCTATCAGTAGTAGTAAGATGCCTGCATGGGCGACATGTGATGCAAGACGAAGCATGGTAGGTTGACCATGAACAGAGGCTGAGAAACGTGCATTTACCTCAGTGACAAGTTCAGCGAGTGCAGGAAGTGCAGCAAGAATAAGCCACACTAACAGGAATCTAGCGATTTCTCCTCGAGTAATCGATGTTGCAATCAGTTGATCCGCATTACCTGGCAGAGGCAAGTAGGATTCTCCAATCCATGCGGAAACAACAGACAAGAGGAGGCCGGATCCAAGCACAAACCAACGTTGTCTCTCACTTGAACGCCGCAGAGAATATGTGAGAATACCAGCGGCCAGTAGGCCAATCAAGATAGCACCGAAGGCCTCGTGAGCTTCAGGGGATGGTCCATCGATTTCTGCAAGAAGGAGTAACCATGTCAGCAGGAGGAAAGAGCCCCCTCCTGCAAGAGGAACAAAGAGCGAAAGGCGTCGAATGTTCGGTCGTTGAGGTAACGTATCCTCTTCAGGAGCAAGCAACCAAGGCAGAAGGAAAAGTAGCATTCCAATACCAGCTTCAACCGTCTCAAGATGCCACGACCATCTTGAGAATAGCATGATGATTACGCCCACACTAGACCAAAGAACTGTATGTACCCGATCATGAATCATTAGGATTAGAACGGGAATTGCGATTACGGCGACAGACAAAGAGGCTGAGCGAATATGGATTACAGAAAGTCCAAGCAGGATACCATATGCAAGAAACGGACGATTAGTTAGCAGAGTATCTGCACCCGAGCGGTGTACACGCTCCGCCTGATTACGTGCGAGAAGTAACGTCGCTGCGCCCAAAAGCACCAACATAATCGTGAATTCAAGAAATACCTCTGCACCCTCAACCCCTTCAGACCACAGGCTTAGGACTCGTAGATAGGCGTCGTCAGGCAAAGCAACCTCTGAATCAGATACAACAAATGCATGGACTGAAGCCCAGACACCGTTCGCCCGCGTGACCAATGTGGAATGCATAGCAAGAGCACCTGTCAATAGACCGAGAGCAGGTGCCCATTCCATGGCTGATTCTCGGCCATCTGGACGAGGAGTCATACGAACATGAATGACGAGGAGGGCAGTAAGCCATGGGAGAAACGAAGCTGTCTCGACTGGATCCCAAGCCCAATACCCGCCCCAATCCAATACTGTGTAGGCCCACAGTCCTCCAAGACCAATCCCAACTGTACCTGTGAAAAATGCGGCTCGAGCTGCTGGAAGTTGCTCCTCATGAATCGAATGAGATTCAGAACCGTTAATCATGCCCTCAAGAGCAATTGAACTGACCAGTAAGCAGAACGCATAGAAGGAGAAAACAATCGGTGGATGAATGACCATTAAATCGGTCTGAAGATACACGTTAAGTTCGTGACGTGTCGCATCTGGATCGAATTCAAAAGGCTGCAAAAGTAAAGCAATAAACAAAATCATCAGAATCAAGAAATGCAGTACAACTCCGGAACCCAATCTATTCCTCATCGAATCATCATCAGGCCTTCGACGCCACCAAAGTCGAACTGCGGCGAGCCAAGCGACCCAGAGAAGAAGAGGGCCTGCCCGACCAGCCCAAGCAGCCGAGACACGGTAATGGAGAGGTAAATCTGGTGAACCGTGGGAACGAACCAATCTAAGGGCGTCATAATCTACAATGAAAGCGAAAATGAGGACCATGAATGGCAATGATTGGATACCAAGAATCCAGAACTCCTTGGGATGAGGTGAACGATTCGTCACACCATGATGAATGGCGAGACAAGTCGCAGCGAGGCCTCCCCCAATGAGAACTGCATCCAACCACATCTCAGAACCCATTCGACCGTGTATTGAGGCGACTCAATAGGGCATCGGCTGAAGAATCACCAGCCGTAGTACTTCGCCCGACTGTATCCGAAAGCGAGCATTGCAGGAATTATCCCTCGTACGTAAAGCCAAGGACGTCGGAAAAGGAGGCGGAATCCAACCATTGCTTTGCCTAACACACCCATGTTACCCATTTCCTCTGGAAAGCAACGCCCCATGACAGACATATCACGATCACTGAGGGAATAGAGGGCTTGCTTTCCACGGAGAATCTTGTGATACGGTGGGAACTCTTCCTTCCAGCGCGCAGGATATGGCGAAAGAGCTGTTGCAGTGACATCATCCGCAGCGATTGCTTCCGCAGCTGTTAGAGCTGCAAACTGGGCAGATTTCAATGCCAGATGAGAGCCACCTTCAAAGAGAGGTGATGTGAACCCTGCAGCATCACCTACCAACATCAATCCATCAGCATGCGTATGCTCATGTGGACCTGAAATTGGTATGCTACCTCCAAACCCTCGAATCTTTCGATCGTCATCGCGCCAAGGCGGATTGATGACCTCTAAATCCCTAAATTCCGTGTCAGCAATGAAGCGATCTAATCCTCGGACTGCCCCCTCAGTAACAAGACCGACGTTCGCACGGCCATCACGTTTAGGAATCATCCAAAGGTAACCCTTCTCCGCATACTGTGGCCAAATATAGAAATCCAGATAATCATCAGTGGGTACCTCAAGCATCTCATATTGTATACCTGCAATGACCTTTGGACGTTTGTTGAGTTTAAGCATCTTTGAACAAATACCAGCAACACCTGAAGCATCGATGACTATTCGAGCTTCGATTGGAAATGCGTCACCTTTACCCTCACAACGATGTCCGATGAACTTACCATCAATTTCCATTCGCTCCATAGAACGAAGACGATGCCCCAGATGTAGCGTAGCTCCTGCAGAAACGGCTTCATCTGCAATCCATTGCTCAAAGAGGTGCTTCTCAAGGACGTAGCCGTGCTCTGTGAGGCGCTTCTTTGTACCATCAGGGAATATGACTCTAATTCCATGAACTCGCTTGCTGATTACAGATTCGGGGAGGCTCAAATTCAAATTCGCAATGGCGATATCTGAGATACATTCGCCACAGTGAACTGGTGTTCCAATTTCTTCATGATCCTCGATTAACATGACCTTCAGTCCAGCCCTAGCAGCATGGAGGGCAGCAGACCCACCACCGGGTCCAGCTCCAACAACCAAAACGTCGCATTGAGTGGTCACATTAGGAGTGAGGAGCCGCTAGGGTCATCAACTCGTCGCCAAGATTCCATACGAACCTTATCATGCTCCCGTCCCGACCGATGGGCATGGCTTGGCGAAATCTCGCTCGATATGTCAAGTCACTTGAAGCATCAGGAGAACTCGTTCGTATCCAACGTCCAGTGGATGTTGAACTTGAAGCAGGATGCATTGCAGACCTGCTGGTCAAGACAGATGGCCCAGCAGTTGTATTCGAACAACCAAAGCTTCCAGATGGGACAATTTCCGAGATACCATTGGTGATGAACCTCTTCGGTACTGAGAAACGGACTCGTAAAGCCCTCGGTGTTACCGGAGAAACGGATATCGGAGACCGTCTAGTTTCGTTGATGAAGCCAGATATAGGGACTTATGTAAAGCGACCATGGAAGGCGTTTCCACTAGCACTCGACGCACTTAGCCTGCCCCCAAAGAGGGTACGTAGAGGGCGATGTCAAGACGTAGTCATGGAGCACGCTGATGTCACGAAATTACCCATTCCGAAAACTTGGCCAATGGACGGTGGGCGCTATATCACACTCCCTCTAGTCGTGACAAAAGATCCTGAGAGCGGAGAACACAACCTCGGAATGTATCGAGGTCAAGTACATGGTCCCATTGAAGTTGGACTACATTGGCAGATTCACAAACATGGTGCGGATCACGCAGCGGCTTACGAAGATGGGAGGATGCCTGTTGCGATTTGTATTGGAGGTCCTCCAGAACTCATCTTCTCTGCAGTCGCACCGTTACCGGATAATCTGGAGGAATACATGTTCGCTGGATTCCTAGGACGGCGCCGGCTTCGTATCACAAAAGCACTGACACAAGACCTGATGGTACCCGCTGATGCAGACATCGTCATCGAAGGATATGTCGAACCCGGTGAGACCAAGCAAGAAGGACCATTCGGTGACCATTTCGGATTCTATTCTCTAACTGGACAATATCCTGTGCTCAAAGTGACAGCAATTACTCACCGGAAGAATGCCATGTTACCTGCAACTATCGTAGGCCTACCACCGATGGAGGACGGGTACATTGGCGAAGCAATTGGTAGCCAATTCACCCCTGTACTACGATTTCAACATCGTGACGTCGTAGGAGTACATCTGCCCATGGAAACCGGATTCCACAATCTCGCAATCGTTGCATCGAAGCAAAGGTATCCACGTCAGGCCAGAAAGACAGCTATGGGACTCCTTGGGGCAGGACAAATGATGTTCTTGAAGACCATTGTCGCCGTCGATGCTGATCACGATCCCAAGAACTTAGAGGCTCTTCTTGACGTACTCAACAATAACGTCGATCCAAGAGAGGATATACTCGTTATCGAAGGCATGGTTGGGGATTCATTAGATCCTGCGACACCTTACGAAAATGTCCAGAGCAAGATTCTGATTGATGCCAGTGGAATTGTAGATGCTGATCCCAGAAGTGGCAAGGATGGGCCTGAAGGTTCGCCAGCAAAGGCATCTCCAGGCTGGCGTAGAGGAGAGGGTAAGGCTCCGGGTGTTCCAGAAGGTTTCCTTGATTCAGTTCAGGCAGTAGAACACGTAGTTGATTCTCGTCTACTACGACCTAGTATTCTTGTCGTTACCACTCGAATAGAAGGTCGTCCTGATCCGAAGACCGGAATGATTGGACGAGATGAAGAGGCCGCAGCTAATCAAAGAAAGCATATTTCTCAATTGATAGATTCAATTTGGCAATTGCCAAATTCGAAGATGTTACGATGGTTGTTCATAACGGATGATGATCTAAACCTCCATGACATTGGCACACGAAGACGACTCCTCTGGCAACTCTTCGCTCGATTCGATGTTGATCGTGGACTACGATTCGACGCAGGGAAAGCGCGGATTGCTTGGGATGCAACAACACCCATCCCATCAATGGAGGGAGAGG
>CETI01208304.1_pt1 | contig 10567 bp, 11 predicted proteins | sample 361441 | NCBI WGS metagenome assembly CETI01 (sample SAMEA2622478, study PRJEB7988) | marine metagenome | biome: marine biome (ENVO:00000447); feature: deep chlorophyll maximum layer (ENVO:xxxxxxxx); material: "saline water (ENVO:00002010), including plankton (ENVO:xxxxxxxx)" | depth 90 m | reverse complement strand
GATAAACTAATGATAGTAATTTTTTTTGGCCCTCCGGGTGCAGGAAAAGGAACTCAGGCTAGTTTGATATCTAAAAAATATAATATACCCCATCTTTCTACAGGAGAAATTTTTAGAAATAAACTTTTAGAAAAAGATACCCTTTCTATAGAATTAAAAAAAATATTAGATAGTGGAGAGTTAGTTTCTAATGAAATTACTAATGAAGTAGTTTCTCAGCGTATTGATAAAAATGATTGTTCAAAAGGTTTTATTTTAGACGGTTACCCAAGAACTAATCAACAGGCACTTTTTTTAAAATCTAAATTAGATAATAAAAAACTTATAATAAATAAAATAATTGATATTCAAATTGATGAAAAAAAAATATTTCAAAGAATCAAATCAAGATCTTCTATAGAAAAAAGGGAAGATGATAATCAAGAAATCATTAAAACACGAATTTTAAAATATATTGAGGAAACAAGACCTTTGTCAGAATATTATAAAACTAATTATTTTTCAGATTACCATATTGTGAATGGCAATAGAGAAATTGAAGAAATAAATGCTGATATCTTATTTTTCCTAGAAAATACCAATTTATGACCCTTTTTTTAAGATTTCTTGACTTGACTTTTGTGTTAATAATCATGTATGCACCCTCATCCTTTATTTTTAATAAGAATTTAAGAAGCGTTTAATATGGCAAGAATTTCAGGCGTAAATATACCGACTAATAAAAAAATACAGATAGCATTAACTTATATCTATGGTATCGGACCTAAAATTGCTGATGATATTTGTCAAAAAGCTTCAATTGATAAATCAAAAAGAGTAAACCAACTGAACGAAGAAGAAGTTACTAAAATCAGAGAGTTGGTTGAGTCTAGCTATACTGTTGAAGGAGATTTAAGAAGAAAAGTTTCTGTTAACATAAAAAGATTAACCGATCTTGGATGTTATAGAGGATTAAGACATAGAAAAAGACTTCCAGTCAGAGGTCAAAGAACTCATACTAATGCTAGAACTCGAAAAGGTAAAGCTGTAGCTATTGCAGGAAAGAAAAAAGTTACAAAAGGATAATTATGGCTGAAATTAAAAAACCTAAAGCTAAAGCTAAAACAAAAGCTAAAGCTAAAGCAAAAAGAAAAGTTTCAACTGGAATAGCTCACATTGTTTCATCATTTAATAACACTATTATAACTATTAGTGATGAAAACGGAAATGCTTTAGCTTGGTCATCAGCAGGAAAAAAAGGTTTTAAAGGTTCACGAAAATCAACACCATTCGCTGCTCAAATCGCAGCAGAAGATGTTGGCACTAAAGCAAAAGAATACGGTTTAAAATCATTAAGAGTAGAAGTTTCTGGTCCTGGTTCAGGAAGAGAATCAGCTTTAAGATCATTACAATCTATAGGTTATATAATTACATCTATTAAAGATGTAACGCCAATCCCTCATAATGGTTGTAGACCAAGGAAAAGAAGAAGAGTTTAAAAACTAAATTATTTAAGGAGTATCAAGTGTTACAAAAAAACTGGATGGAACTAATTAAGCCGAATAAAATGGATGTTAATGTTGAACAAAATAATGGAAGGTCTGGTGTAATAATTGCAGAACCTTTAGAAAGAGGATTTGGATTAACTTTAGGAAATTCATTAAGACGTATTTTATTATCATCACTTCAAGGTGCAGCAGTTACATCAATAAAGGTTAAAGGTGTGGTTCATGAATTTTCAACTATACCTGGTGTAAAAGAAGATTTAACCGATATTATTCTCAATATTAAATCTTTTGGAATAAAAGTTCATTCTCCAGGAATGAGAAAAATGTACATAAAAGCAAAGGGACCTGGTGAAATTCGTGCAGGTAATTTTGAAACAGACTCTGAAACAGAAATAATGGATCCAGACCAATTAATTATGACTTTAGATTCTAAAGCTGATGTTGAACTAGAAGCAAACGTTGAAACAGGCAAAGGGTATATTTCAGCTGAAGTAGCTGAAGATGAAGATAAGCTAATTGGAGAAATTAAACTTGATGCTATGTTTAGTCCAGTAAGAAAAGTAACTTATAAAGTTGAAAATAGTAGGGTTGGTCAAGTAACTGATTATGATAAATTGATACTTGAAGTTGAAACTAATGGTGCTGTGACACCTGATGACTCAGTTGCACTAGCTGCTAGAATATTACAAGATCAAGTGCAACCTTTTATCAATTTTGATGAGCCAGAGGTTCAGCAAGAAACAACTTCAAAAGAAAAACTTCCATTTAATCATAATTTATTAAAGAAAGTTGAAGAATTAGAACTCTCAGTAAGATCTGCTAACTGTTTAAAAAATGATAACATCGTTTACATTGGCGATCTGGTCCAAAAATCTGAATCAGAAATGTTGAGAACTCCAAATTTTGGAAGAAAATCTCTCAATGAAATAAAAGAAGTACTTCAACAAATGGATCTCGGATTAGGGATATCTGTTCCTGATTGGCCACCAGAAAACATTGAAGAATTAGCAAAAAAATTTGAAGATCCTTTCAACAAATAAAAATGAAACATAATATTACTCATAGAAAATTAAATAGAACTAGCTCTCATAGGAAAGCTTTGTTGATGAATTTATCTAATGCTTTATTAAAACATGAGCAAATAACTACAACTCTTCCTAAAGCTAAAGAGCTTAGACCTTTTGTGGAAAAAATAATAACATTAGGAAAAAAGGGAGATTTACATTCAAGAAAAAAAACAATTGCTATATTGCAAGATGAAAAAATCACAAAAAAAGTTTTTGATGTTATTGCTAATAGGTACAAAGATAGATTAGGCGGCTATATTAGGATAATAAAATTAAGGAATAGGATGGGTGATAATGCTTCAACAGCTATTATTGAATTAGTTGATAGAGATGAAGATGCAAAAGGTATTGATAGTGGTCCAGTGATTGAAAAAAAACCAAAAGAAGAAGAAGATAATTAATTACATAAAGATATTTAAATACAGATTGCTACTTGATAAAAAAAATCAAAATATGTAAAGATTTTGAAGATGTACGACTTGATAAGTGGTTAAAAAAACGCTTTAAATTAACACAAAGTTTTATTGAAAAAAACCTAAGAAGAGGCTTAATAAAAGTTAATAATAAGAAAATTAAAGCAAGTCAAAAAGTTTTATGTGGCGATATAATTTCTATAGAAAATTTTTCAGAAAAAAATTTTTCCAATATTAGGATTAAAAAAACTTCGAAAAATATTTCAGGTGAATTTATTAATAAATTTAAAAGTTCAATTATATACGAAAACAAAGATTTTATAGTTATTAATAAATGGAATGATATAGCAACGCAAGGTGGTAGCAAAATCAATATATCTATAAATGAAATAATTAAATTTATATCTGATGAATATAATTTAGTACATAGGTTGGATAAAGATACATCAGGATTATTAATAATAAGTAAAAATTATAAGTCTTCAAAAATTTTTGGAAAAATGTTTAAGGATCAACAAATAGAGAAATATTATTTAGCTATATGCCAAGGAATTCCAAAGAATTTAAATTCTAATTTGAAACTTAAAATCATAGATAAAAAAAATCCTACTAAATCTTCTTATTCTTTTACAAAATACAAAGTTCTAATAAAGAAAAATAAGATAAGTATTATTTTATTTTCTCCTAAGACAGGTAAGACTCACCAGTTAAGAATAGTATCTAAAAGGCTTGGTTGTCCTATTGTAGGTGATAAGAAATATAATATTAATATAAATAATACAAAAGAAAAACTTAAATTAAATGCATCTAGATTAAAATTTAATTTTAAAAACAAAGAATATATATTTACCTCAAACTTACCAATTCATTTTAGTAATTATTTAAAAAATAATCAAATAAAGTTTAATATTAAAAGTTTTCAAGATTATTGATAAATATTTTCTTAAATTCAATATCAAATTCATCGATTGATAGATTTATATCTAGATCTAATAGAGATGTAGATGAATAATTTTTTAAACCACACGCATTAATATTCTTATAGTAACTTAAATTAGGATTTATATTGAAACTCATTCCATGATAAGTAATCCATTTTTTAATTCTAAGACCAACTGCAGCAATTTTTTTTTCTTTTTCAAATCTTTTTTTATTTGATTTTATTACCCATATTCCGATTCTATTAGGAAATGTTTTTGCTTCTACTCCAAGATTATTTAATAGTTCTATTGTAGATTTCTCAATTAAAGATACGAATTTTCTTATATCTTTTTTTCTCTTGTTTAAATTAATCATTAAATAAACTATTCTTTGACCAGGTCCATGATACGTTGTTTTTCCGCCTCTATTAGTTTTAACAATAGGTATTCTGCTTTTTGATAAAATCTCATTCTTATTTGAGCTAGTACCGCAAGTATAGATGTGATTATGATTGAGAAACCAAACCATTTCTTTTTCATCTCCTGTTAATATATTTTGAACTTTTTTCTCCATAAATTTTATAGATTCAAAGTAATCAATATTTTTTTTGGATTTTTTTATATCTATAAAATTATTCATAAAAAATTATCATTTATTGATACTTAATAGCCTATCTGATAATTAAACTCTAACAAATAAGCGGCCGTGGCGGAATTGGTATACGCGCAGCGTTGAGGTCGCTGTGGGATTAGTCCTGTGGAAGTTCAAGTCTTCTCGGCCGCACCAAAAGATTATATAATGGAAAATAATATCAAAAAAAGCAATCTAGAAAAAAATCAAACCTTGATTTCTAAAACAGAAACAATCAACCAACTATTAAATGATATTAATAAAGATAATTTATTAAAATTTGTTAGTGAAATTCATAATGCTGATTTAGCAGACATTATTCAGAACTTAGAAGAAAATAAAAGAAGAGAACTTGTTAAAAGCATTAAAGATATTTTTGATCCTGAAATTTTAACATATCTTAATGAAAGTTTAAAAGATGAAATTATAGATAATTTGGATATTAAAAAACTTGCATCAAAGACAGCTGATCTTGATGTAGATGATGCGGTTGATGTTGTTGAAGATTTAGAAGAATCAGATAAAGAAGAGTTTTTAAGCAATATTTCTGAAAAAGAAAGAAGGTTGATTCAAGAAGGGCTTAATTATCCTGAAGACAGTGCAGGAAGATTAATGCAAAGAAAGTTTGTTTCAATTAATGAAAATTGGAATGTAGGAAATACTATAGATTTTTTAAGAAAAAAAACTGATAATTTGCCTGAAGATTTCTATGATATTTTTTTAATAAATAATGAAAATAAAGTAACAGGAATAGTTCCTCTTGGTCGATTGATGAGTTCTAATAGAAATGTTGATTTGAATAATATTAAAAATAAAGAAACTAGAATTATAAATGTACTAACTGATCAAGAAGAAGTTGCTTATCAGTTTAAAAAATATGCAATGGTTAGCGCCCCTGTGGTTAATGAAAATGACGTTATAATAGGTTCTATAACTGTTGATGATGTTGTGGATGTGATTGAAGAAGAAAGAGAAGAAGATATATTAAAATTAGGTGGAGTAGGACAAGCAGATATTTATGATGCTGTTTTTGATACAACTAAACTACGTTTCTCATGGCTGCTTGTAAATTTACTTACAGCTATTGCTGCATCTATCGTTATTGGCTTTTTTCAAGCATCAATCGAAAAAGTTGTTGCTTTAGCAGTTTTGATGCCAATTGTTGCTTCTATGGGAGGTAACGCCGGTACCCAAACATTAACTGTGTCAGTTAGAGCTTTAGCAACAAAAGAATTAACACCCTCTAATACTTTGAGAATTATTGCTAAAGAAACATTTGTAGGAGGCATTAATGGTTTTATTTTTGCAGTTTTAGTTGGATTAATTGCATCATATTGGTTTTCTGACACACTTCTTGGAATGATTATAGCATTAGCAATGATTATAAATTTACTTGTTGCAGGGTTAGCGGGAGCATTAATCCCAATATCTTTGAATAAACTAAAAATTGATCCTGCTTTGGCTTCAGGAGTAATTTTGACAACTATCACCGATGTATTTGGCTTTTTATCTTTTCTTGGACTAGCTTCTATATTTATAATATAGTATAAGTTAAATTTTATGAAAAATAATTACACTTTAATAAACAATATATATCGCACTAACACTAGTACTCAGCATTTAGTAAAAGTGATTTTAATGATAGTTTTAGGATGTATCCTGTTAACTTTATCAGCAAAAATACAAGTACCTTTTTGGCCGGTTCCTATGACAATGCAAACATTTGTTGTTTTTATCATTGGTATGTCTTATGGTTTCTCATTTGGTGCTAGTACACTATTTTCATATTTGATATTGGGTGCAATCGGATTACCAGTTTTTGCAAAAGGAGGCGGTCTGATGTATTTAACAGGACCAACTTCAGGTTATTTATATGGAATGGCTGTAGCTGTAGCAGTTATAGGTTTTTTTGCAGACAAAGGATATGCGAAATCTTATGTAAAAAGTTTTTTAGCTATCTTAATAGGTACAATTATTATTTTTGTTTTTGGTGTAGGATATTTAGGCTTAATTATCGGTTACGATAAAGCATTTTCTGCAGGTCTATACCCATTTATTTTAAGTGAAACTTTTAAAATTGCTTTAGCTGTTGCAATTATCCCTACAATTTGGAAGCTTACTAAATAAAATATATTATTATGAAAATTGGTATTGATTTGGGTGGTACCAAAACTGAATCAATTTTAATTGATGATAAAGGAAATGAAATTTTCAGAAAGAGAATACAAACAGAAAAAAATTATGAAGGAACGATTAATGGAATAACTTCATTAGTTAAAGAAATTGAAGAAAAATTTAATCAGGTTAATTCTATTGGTATAGGAATGCCTGGAATAGTTTCAAAATATACTTCTTTAGTTAAGAACGCTAATTCAATATGGCTTAATGGTAAACCCTTAAAAAAAGATTTAGATAGTATTTTAAATAAAGATGTAAATATTGAAAACGATGCAAATTGTTTTACTCTTTCTGAAGCTGTTGATGGTGCAGGTAAAGAATTTAATGTCATATTTGGTGTAATAATAGGTACTGGGACTGGCGGTGGCTTGGTTATGAATAAAAAAATACATCAAGGAATTAATCAAATAGGAGGGGAGTGGGGACATACTTCTTTACCAAATAGAAATGAAATAGAAAAAAAATACGCGAAGAAATGTTTTTGTGGGTTGGAAGGATGTATGGAAACATATGTTTCAGGCCCTGGTTTTTCTAATATATTTAACAATATGAATAATGAAAATTATAATTCTCATGAAATAATTGAAGAATTTAAAAATGGAACAGAAAGAACTAAGCTAGCATTAGAAAATTACGTTGATCATTTAGCAAGAGGTCTTGCTAATGTGGTAAATATAATTGATCCTGACATTATTATATTAGGAGGAGGAATGTCTAATGTTGACTACATTTGTAGAAATATTAATCAAAAACTAAAAAAATATATTATTTCAGATACGTTTCACACCAAGGTGGTAAAAAACAAACATGGAGATTCTAGTGGGGTAAGAGGTGCGGCTTGGCTATCCTAAATACCAGCTAAAGAAATATATTTTATTTCTAAATATTCATCTATTCCATATTTAGATCCTTCTCTACCTAAACCTGACTCTTTTACTCCTCCAAAAGGTATTTCTGCTTTAGTAGGAAGTCCGGTATTAACACTTACAATGCCATATTCAAGTTGTTCGGCTACCTTCCATATTCTGCCTATATCTCTTGCATAAAAATAAGAAGCTAAACCAAAAGGAGTATCATTTGCCATATTAACCACTTCTTCGTCTGAAGAAAATTTGTATATAGGAGCTACCGGACCAAAAGTTTCTTCATAAGTAATTTTCGCTTTATTAGTTACATTAGATAAAACAGTTGGTTCATAAAAATTTCCTCCTAAACTATGTACATTGCCTCCTATCGCTATTTCTGCTCCTGAGCTAACAGCATCATTTACATGATCTTTAACTTTTTCTAATGAATTTTTATCAATTAATGGACCTGAATTTGTAGAAGTTTCTAATCCATTACCAACTTTAATTTTTGCTACCTCAGCAACAAATTTTTTTAAAAATTCATCATAAATTTTTTCATGAACAAAAATTCTGTTAGCACAAATACATGTTTGGCCAGAGTTTCTAAATTTACTCATTATAGCTCCTGCTACTGCTTCATCAATGTTTGCATCTTCGAAAACAATAAATGGAGCATGACCACCTAATTCCATTGAAACTTTTTTTACAGTTGATGAACTTTGTTTTAGTAATATTTTTCCAACTTCTGTTGATCCTGTAAAAGATATTTTTTTAACTATTGGATTCTCAGTTAATTCTTTACCTATTTCAGATGCGGAACCAGTAATTACATTAAAGACTCCTTTGGGAAAACCTGCTTCTTCAGCCAAGACTGCAAGAGCTAAAGCAGAGAAAGGTGTTTGACTTGCTGGTTTAACAACAACAGTACACCCAACTGCAAGTGCAGGTGCGCATTTTCTAGTAATCATTGTACTTGGAAAATTCCATGGAGTTATAGCGCCAACAACTCCAACTGGCTGTTTGATAACAACAATTCTTCTGTCAGGTAAAGGATCTGGAATTATATCTCCATAAACTCTCTTTGCTTCTTCAGCATAAAACTCAATATATGTTGTGCCCATTAATATTTCACCTTTTGCTTCTGCAAGTGGCTTTCCTTGTTCTATTGTCATTATGTAAGCTAGGTCATCAATATTTTTCAAAATAAGATCATGCCATTTTTTTAATATATTTGATCTTTCTTTAGCCGTTTTGTTTTTCCAACTTTTGAAAGCTATATCAGCTTCATTTATAGAGTTTTTTGTTTCTTTAGTGCCACATTTTGGAACAAAACCAATTATTTTTTGATCTACAGGATTATCTACTTCAATTTTTTCATTACTATGGCTCTGAACCCAATTGCCTCCAATATAACATTCCTGCCTAAATAATGATTTATTTTTTAATTCCATGTATATTTTTCTGTAAATTTCAATTATTGTTTTTTTTTAATAATTTATTGAAAAAAAATGACAATAGTTAATTCATGGAATGAATGGGATCCTTTAAAACATATTATTGTTGGAAGGGCTGATAATTGTTGTATTCCACCAGCAGAACCTGCAACTGACCCAAAAATTCCCATAGACAGCGACATGAAAGGTATGCATGGGCCGAGAACTAAAGACTCTGTTGATAAAGCTAATTTTCAGCTTGATAATTTTGCTTCAATTTTGGAAAGTAAAGGAGTTAAAGTAGATCGTCCTACACCTTTAAATTTTAATCAAAAAATCGCTACTCCTGATTGGGAGATTGAATCAATGTTTGGTTGTATGCCTCCAAGAGATGTAATTTTTACTCTTGGAAATGAAATGTTAGAGGCGACAATGTCTTATCGTTCAAGATGGTTTGAGTATCTATCTTACAGGCCTTTGTTACAAAGATATTTTAATGAAGATAAAAATATGAAATGGGAGACAGCACCCAAACCAAGATTGACTGAAAAATCTTACAGACCAAATTATTTAAGTGAAGGAATTTCTAATGAAGAAAGATTAGAAATGGTTAAAAGAAAAGAATTTGTCACTACAGAAGAAGAACCGCTATTTGATGCTGCCGATATATTAAGAATGGGTAAAGATTTATTTATACAACATGGATTTACTACTAATTTAAAAGGATCAAATTGGATACAAAGACATTTTCCTAATCATCGAATTCATGTTTTAAATTTTCCAGGAGATATGTATCCAATACATATAGATGCAACATTTACACCTCTAAGACCAGGCTTAGTTTTAAATAATGCCTCGAGACAATTACCAGAAGAACAAAAAAAAATATTTTATAAAAATGACTGGAAAATTATAGATGCCGCACAACCAGCTCATAATACTCCCCCACCCTTATGTTATTCAAGTGTTTGGTTAAGTATGAATGTGTTGGTCATTGATCCAAAAACAGTATGTGTAGAAGAAAGTGAAGTTTATCAAGCTGAACAAATGGACAAATTAGGTTTTGAAGTTGTTCCGATTCCATTTAGAGATGCATATGCTTTTGGGGGAGCATTACATTGTGCAACTGCCGATGTTTATCGAGAAGGAAAATGTGAAGACTATTTCCCAAAACAAATATAAACTATTTCCCAGAATAAATATGAATAAATTTGTACAAAAAAACTTAACTCCAATTATAAAACAAACATTAAATCCAAGAATAGGAGTAATTACTCTTTCTACTGATTTTACAATTGAACAAGATTTTAGAAAAATATGTCATGGCCTTAATTTAGATTTATTTTTTAATAGAATACCTTTTTCCAATCCATTAAATCATGAAAATTATGTAAAGATGGCAAAAAATATTCCTGAAATAACTGAACAAATACTTCCTAATCAAACAATAGACGTAATTGCATATGGATGCACCTCAGGAACAATAGCAGTGGGAGAAGATTATATAACTGATCAGGTTCACAAAAAAAAACCAGATTCTTTAGTTACCACGCCTATCACAGCGGCTTTAAAGGCTTTCAAAGAATTAAA
>CETI01026200.1_pt1 | contig 10568 bp, 11 predicted proteins | sample 361441 | NCBI WGS metagenome assembly CETI01 (sample SAMEA2622478, study PRJEB7988) | marine metagenome | biome: marine biome (ENVO:00000447); feature: deep chlorophyll maximum layer (ENVO:xxxxxxxx); material: "saline water (ENVO:00002010), including plankton (ENVO:xxxxxxxx)" | depth 90 m | reverse complement strand
GCCGCAGCCGGGTTGATTGTTCAATCCAGTGCTCTGGAAAAATTGGGTAGCCTCAAGAGTGTAATGCCTCTGATCGAGGCCGCTAATTCGTCGGGAGTTCGACTATTGGACGCAAGCACAGTGGATGAATTATTGGCAATTTCCCCAACAGAACCAGTTGCATCAATAGAACCCACCAATAAACAGTCTCAGGACACCCTCCCTCGGTCCGAACAATCGTCTCCTCATGGCAGGGTTTTGGCTCCAATTAGCACTCCCGAATCTTTGCCTCCCCGACCTAGGCTTTCATCAGGTTTCAACACCTCTGACTTTCCAATGGACGCATCAGATGTAGAATCGGATGTGGAAATTCATTTCGACATTACCGGGAACTCTTCCACGGAAGGAAAACTCTCCGACATTCAGTCTTGCTTCAGGAGCCGCCTCGAACAGATTAGGGGCATGATGATTTCTCATGGAGTACTACCAAGACGCCCAATAAGCAATTCCGAGGCTTGGAGGAATAGGAAGAGGCTCAATACAAAAGAACTAGAATTCACCATAGTCGGTCTTGCTAGCGATGTTAGGTGGACTCAAAATGGATGGATGAGGTTCGTTTTGGAAGATGAGAGCACGCAAATCACCTGCATGCTCAAACCGCCATCAGAAGCTTCCCCATTACACCCCTCATTGGATGGTCTGATGAACGACGAGATTATTGGGGTCAGTGGGACTTTCTCTTCTGGAGAGAGAGAACCGATTATGTGGGCCAATGACATCCACAAACCACCCTTGACTCAACACTCGAAATCACAGGCCGGCGAGCATTCTGCCGTTTCTGCTGCTTTCCTGTCCGACGTTCATTTTGGGAGTAAGACATTCCTGGGGCCTCAATGGGAGAAAATGATTGACTGGTTCAAGAACGATCCTTTGGCCAGGACAGTGAAGTACTTCGTTTTGAGCGGCGACGGGGTAGACGGTGTGGGAATTTACCCCGGCCAGGAAAGGCACCTTACTATCACAGATCTGTTCAACCAGTACGGGGAACTGGCAAGGATGCTGGAAGAAGTTCCCGATTGGGTTGACGTTGTCATGCTTCCTGGAAATCACGATGCAGTCCGTCCAGCAGAACCCCAGCCAGCATTAGACCCGGAAATTCAACAGGACTACTCAAACACAACGTTCGTTGGAAATCCCTGCGACTTCAGCCTACATGGAGTCAGGATCCTGTCATACCATGGCAAGAGTATAGATGATTTTGTCGCTACGCTTCGATCGGTGACCTACTCTAAGCCAGAAATGGCTATGCGAGCCATGCTTGAGAGGCGTCATCTTGCCCCGTCATGGGGTGGCAAGACTCCGCTTTCCCCAGAGCCAGAGGATCGCTTGGTGATTCCCGTTGTTCCTGATATTTTCGTTACCGGGCATGTCCATGGCCACTTCGTTGGCGATCACAAGGGGACGCTGATGGTCCACAGCTCCACTTGGCAAGACCAGACAGACTTCCAGAGGATGTTGGGATTCCAGCCTAAGCCCTGCATACTTACCGTGGTAAATCTACATTCGTTTGCCACTGAGTCGATCAGTTTCATTTAGGCAGGTAGATTCTCGCCGGGAAAAATTAGGGGCCAAATCAACCTCAAATCTCCTTCCTCGATTATTGGGACGCCCGCTTCTTGAAATGCTAACTTCGCTCGCTCTCTTCTAGGATTAAAACCAATGAACTGGGAACCCTTAATCTTCATTGACAGGTCAGTGCTGGAATCTCCAACAGAGACTATCTCCGAAGGTTTGAAGCCATTTATTCTTGCAAGCTTCTCTACCATTATTCCCTTGTTGTGCGACAAGACCCTCGTCGGAAGACCCTTCACTAGCAAGCCATCTTCATCCCATTCGAAACCATTCGCTGCCCAATCATCCACTTTCAACATATTAGCAATAGTCCCAACGAACATATCTACGCCAGACGAAACGATTGCCACGAAAACACCCCTATTCTGCAATTCCTCAACTACTAATCTCGCACCTTCAATCAGCCCCACTCCACTATAGCACCTCATTATGTCGTCCCTGTGTATTTGCGGACTAACCCCCCTCCATAGTTGAATGTCATGAGCAACAAACTCCTCCTCCGAAATTTCACCATCCAAGAACATCTCTAGTTTCTCCTGATGTCGACCCCCATCTTCCTTCCCAGTTCCAAAATAATCGTGAATCAATTGCCATGATGAACCGTTATCGGATAACACCCCGTCACAGTCGAAAACCACTGCTCTGACCATCTTAAACGCCCCAATTGCCGGAAGACGGCTATTAATTGGGTAGGTGGCTTGATTTGCCTGACCCCATAGGACTCTTCATGTCGAGAGAAGAAGACTCCAACCGTGCAATCAAGGTAAAGATGCTTTTTTTCGGACCATTGGCTGAGAAAATGGAGACTCGGGAAATTGAAGTTTCCATTATGGCCGAAACTTCACTTAATGATCTAGCCGAACAATTTGAACTAGTTGAAATGCTCTCTTCTGGACTAAGGGTGGCGATCGACGGCAGTCTTGAGCCCGATCTCTCCAGATTGCTACATGACGCGGCCGAAGTGGCATTCTTACCGCCAGTTTCTGGTGGTTGAGCGTTTAAGATGCCAAAGCATTTGTAGAGGGGCCCAACAGAACGTCCTGTTAGCATGGCACTGGGCTCAACAGAAATCGTCATCCTGGTGGTTTTCGGCATCTTTCTCTTCGGGGCCAATAAGATACCACAACTGGCAAGGGGAGTCGGGCGAGCCAAGGGAGAGTTTCAAATGGGCATGAAAGAGGCATCGGAGATGGCTGCCATTGAGGACATGGACAGAGGTGGGATGACAGACGAAGTCTCATCCGAACAAGAGTGACTACTTTTTCTTGGCGACTCTCAATTCCGAACCGCATTCCACGCAAATCCCTATTTCTTCCCCAGCAGGTCTGGTCCCTTGCCTTCCCGCAGCTAAGGTCCCACAACCCTTGCATCGGATTTCCCAATTCCAGACTTCGGATATTCCTTCGGTTTCTACAGGCGACCATCTAATTCCGCTTGACCTACACAGGTTCTGAAGCCTATAGTCGTCTGTATGCAGGTGTCCATCCAACTCTATTGCAAGTGCAAGTAGATGTAAGTCGGTCTCCGAGAGCCCATCCAAATCCCCAGTCTTTCTTGCAATGGTGGTGGATTCTTCTACTGCATCGGGAGAAGGCGTGACCCAATTGATCCCGACCGCTTCTAAGGACAATATTCTCTCGGATGAGATTCTCTCTACCTCCGTTCTCTGGCCATTGACCACAAAACCCCCTTCCAATGCATCCATCGGCCAGTTAATTAGTGCAGAAGTGTCGAGAATATTGGGTCTAGGCATGGGATGGCCCCCATGGGCAAAAATAGTTCTGTTATCGGTTTTGCCCATCGTGGAATGAAGTAATGGTTATGCCATCACCTTTCGACGAATCATCATGCTCGGGCAGATTACCGACTCTGTAGTTGGTTGGGGGAGCGGGTTTGGACTTGTCGGGCTCGCCGTGGTTTCTTCCACCGAAGCAGCCCTACAACCAGTCCCGCCCGATCTTCTTGTCATACCGATGTCATTGGATGCAGACGGAGAGTTGGAGCTTTTTGCCATCTTTTTTGTTGCCACATTGTTCAGCGTCATAGGGTCATTGGGTGGATATGGAATTGGCCTTTATGCAGGGAGGCCAGCCATTGAGAAACTTGCGAAGCCAACACTTTCTAGGAAGCTGGATGGACTGATTGCACGGTATGGAAATACGGGAGTCTTCATCGCAGCCGTTTCACCAATCCCCTACAAAATGCTAGCCTGGATGGCAGGGGCTGGAAAAATGGATCTCAAAACCTTCCTTTCTGCTGGTATTTTTGGAAGAGGAATCAGATTTGGGACGGAGGTGCTGATTATTGGATATTGGGGAGAAGAATTCGTTAAGATGCTAGAACAGCCAATATTCTGGATCGTTATTGGTACTTTTTCAGTCTTTATTTTCGTACCATTGAACAATTGGTGGAATGATTTGGATCGGCAAGTCGACGAGCATCACCAATAGAACTGATTATGAGAAAGTAGTAACTCGGAAATATGCCGCTCCTGTGGTGTAGTTCGGTCCATCATTCCGGGTTTTCATCCCGGCGACCCGGGTTCAAATCCCGGCAGGAGCACCAATTTTCATGAAAATCCATCCTCTCGGCAACATACGCGACTTGAAATCACATCACCATCTGGAAGTAATGGGTGCCGACATGCCACTAGATGTAGAATCTATTCGGGACGACTTCCCAATACTCCGCAGGAAACTGCCAAACGGCAAGCAATTGGTCTACTTCGATAATGCAGCAACGTCTCAGAAGCCACAATGCGTAATCGATGCAATGTCGGAATTTTACAGCGAGTACAACTCCAATGCTCACAGGGCGAACCACACTCTGGCCGATGAGGCAACCACTGCTCTGGAAAGCGCCAGGGAATCAATCTCTTCTTTCTTCGGAACTTCTCCGGATCAGATGGTCTATACAAGTGGCGCTACCGAGGCAATCAATCTTGTTTCGTATGCATGGGCCCGGGGTAATCTCTCCAAAGACGATGTAATTGTCCTAACAGAGATGGAACATCATGCGGATATCGTTCCTTGGCAGCAACTCTCGAAGGAGAAGGGGGTTGAGGTCAGGTATGTCCCAATCGATACTGCCTCATTTACTCTGGACATGGATGCCTTCGAGATTGCAGTTGAGGGGGCATCACTGGTCTGCGTTGTCCACACTAGCAACGTTCTTGGCGTTAGGAATCCCATTGAGAGGATAATTGAACTGTCTCACTCCCATGGTGCAAGAGTTCTGCTTGATTGTGCCCAGGGGGCCCCTCACGAGAGAATCAGATTCGACGATTCTGACGTCGACTTCGTAGCAATTTCTGCTCACAAGATGGGAGGCCCAACCGGAATCGGGTGCCTCCTAGCAAAGAAAGACGTAATGAGCCAGATGGGGCCTTTCATGACAGGCGGTTCTATGATCAAGACCGTGAGTACCGATGGCTCAACCTTCCAAGATGGACATGCATTATTCGAGACTGGAACCCCGCGGATAGCAGAGGCAATTGGCTGGGGCGCTGCAGTTGAATGGCTGGAATCCTTTGACATGAAGGAAGTCCACTCACATATCAACAAGATAGCCTCATGGACAGCTGACCGCATTTCTAAGATCGATGGAATAACTGTTTATGGGGATCCAACCAGAAGCGACAGCAGCGGGGCAGTCTCATTTCTTCATGACTCAATTCAGTCACAGGATCTCGCCCTCCTTCTAGACGAAGGTGGTTTCGCAGTCAGGACTGGGCACCATTGCGCACAACCACTGATGGACGCACTCGGCGTCCCTTCAACCAATAGGGCGTCATTCTGGATTTACAACACAATGGGGGAGGCAGAGGCCTTCGTAAGTCATCTGGACTATGTCGTCGGCAGATTTTCCGACAAGTGATGAGCAATTTCAAATTCAGTGGTCTCGACGCCATTTCATGACCGAGTCCAGGGGATGGCCAGAGCACCTAGACCAGATCGTGGAGGAGTTCTCTGCTTGCTTCGACTCAATGGAAAGATACGAGCTTCTTTTCCAATACGCGAAGAAAAACCCATCACCACTCCCTCAGGAGGAGTGGGATGAAGAGAACCAGGTTCACGGCTGTCAGTCTCGAGCACATGTTTCCTGTTCTCTTGACCCCGATGGAAATTTTATCCTAAGAGGTGGTGCAGATGCACAGATAGTGCAGGGTTTGATGGCAATAACATCCATCGCAGTGAATGGCATGCAACCCTCAATCGTTTCAGAAATGACCCCGAACTTCGCCGAAGAAATGGGAATCAGGTCATCCCTAACCCCCAGTAGGGCAAACGGATTCCTGAATATGTTCAAGAGGGTCAAGGAAGAGGCAGACATACTTTCTGGGAGGCAATAGCTTGGTCGCAGACTCCGCAGTTATGGCTTCGCTATCTAGTGTGGAGGACCCCGAATTGAAACTGAAGGTTACCGAGTTGGGGCTCATCTACTCTGTAAAGATAGAATCAACTCACGCCGAGGTAGATATGACCCTCACAAGTCCGGGTTGCCCCGTTGCCCCAGAACTGATGGCTGCGGTCCATCGGGCTGCTCTCGCAACAGAGGGAATAGAGAGCGCCCACGTTAATCTGACATTCTCCCCTCCTTGGGATCCTCGAGTTCACGCCTCTGAGGATGCCAAGTTTGAGATGGGTATATTCGACTAGTGCGTATGAAAATCCGCTGCCTTCACTGTATTACTCATCAGCATAGCTATCGTCATAGGGCCAACGCCTCCTGGAACCGGAGTCAACCATCCTGCCACTTCAGAAACCTCTGGAGAAACGTCCCCAGCCAGTTTCCCCTCGACCCTAGATATTCCCACATCTATCACAAATGCGCCGGGCTTGACCCAATCCTTCTCAACCATGTGGGGAGAACCCACCGCTGCAACGAGAATATCAGCTTCACGGCAAATCGATTCGATCCCCGCAGTCCTGGAATGCGTAATCGTCACAGTGGCATCACCTCCTTTCTGAGCCAACATCAAAGCCATTGGCATCCCTACAATTCTTGATCGGCCAAGAACTACGGCCTTCGACCCCTCTATTTTCGCACTACTAGCCTGTAGGATTCGCATCACCCCGGATGGGGTACACGGGAGCAAACCCCCTGTCTCGCCTTGAACGAGGCGACCAAGATTGACCGGATGAAAACCATCTACGTCCTTATGCGGAAGTATGGAGGATGCAATTGCCAACTCATCTACCCCATCGGGAGCTGGGCTCTGGACTAGGATTCCATGTATATTAGAATCAGAATTCAATTTTTCAATAACTTCGATAATTTCCCCCAAGGTCGTTGTTGAAGGCATATCGACTCTGGTGCTTAGTATCCCGCACCGCTCACACGCCCTCTGCTTGTTTCTCACGTATACGTGGCTGGCTGGGTCGTCACCAGCGATAACAACTGCAAGTCTGGGTTCAACCCCTCTTTCCTTCAGTTCCGACACTTCGCTGGCAACTTCCAGTTGAATGTCCAAGCTGAGAGCTTTCCCATCTACGATAATTGCGCCCACATCATGCCGTGAATAATCAAGCATTTGACAATTGGCTCAAAGTGGGGTTTTTATGCCCATTGAACGAGCGATACACCATCCTGACCAACCCTCAAAAATAGCGAATGAACCACCTAGCCACATACATGAAATTATGGTAAATCCAATCGTTTGATCCAACATCCCAAACATAGTAAGCATGACTACAGGAATGGAGAAAATGATTGTTGAGATCCCAAGCATCAGTCGAACATATTTTCCTGCTGCGTCAATATTGCACTCCAATGCCATAGGTTTGAGTTATGATCCAAGTAAATAAAGGCCAGTTTTCACTCGAGATACAAAAAACTGAAAATTAAGTTCGAAAAATAGCAATAAGCAACAATATGGAGCCCCAGGAGGGATTTGAACCCCCGGCCGTCTGATTACAAATCAGATGCTCTACCGAGCTGAGCTACTGAGGCGTGCTTACGGCTACCCCATCCCCCACTTGAACCCTGCACCTGTAAAATCTCCTCAATAGTGCTGATATTCGAACCCCATCACCCAAGAAGTATGAGGGACACTGGGGGCGCCTCGAATCGTCGACTAAATCTGGTTATCTCCGCTTGGATTTGTATCGCATTCGGTTCTGGAATTCTCCTTGCCGATGGTTCCATAATCGCCATTTCCATATCTGCTCCATTGTCCATCGGAGGGATAATCCTACTAATCGTGGGCCTATCAATGGATGACAAAGATGGAGAATCAGAACTCTCCCATCAATCATGGAAACCTAGCGCCTCATACATGCCTGATGCCGGAAGACCGATGTTCAGGATAGACACAACTCTCGATGAACCGATTCGAACTTCGATATTATGTGGAAGATGCTCAAATATAGATTGGATAGATGGAAAGAAGCCAAGTGAATTCACCTGCCCGAAATGCGGAACTAATCTATGGGGGTCGGAGGGGGAATGACTGAGTTAACTGTATTCCATCGGCAACCGTCAAGTGTCGACAACTACTGGAACAGCCGGAGAGGAAGTAATGAATCTAGGCAACAATGAGCGTAGAATGCTCAAGGTGATGCTGTCCCATTCAAATCGGAAATGGACATTATCCGAACTCCTGGAAGCTACCGGATGGGATGACCAAGTCCATGTCGCCGGTGCAGGCAAGGGTCTGCAGGAGGCAGGTATGGTCGATATACAAGAATCGACCTCCAGATTGGCTTCACTTGGTGAAGAGGGAAAGAGGGCGGTAAAAGAAGGACTTCTCGAATCGAGACTCTGGGACTGGATTAGGAACGCCAGCGAAGAAAAAAGGAACATGGGGGCCCTAATGTCTTCAGGATTCGACAGAAGTGAAACGGGCCCAGGTATTGGAATACTGAAGGGTTTAGGCGTTGAAATTGCTTCCGGAAAACTGATTTTCTCGAATGGTGAAGAAATCACGAAGGAGATAGATAGAAGGGCAGATTTCATTAATTCTCTAACAAATTCTCCAGTAGAATTGGCAGTTTTGGATGAAGATATGACTGCCCACTTCTCGTCTCGCGGCGGACTCTTGGAATTCGAAGAAATTACCACCCGAGCTTGGCAGCTAACTAAGTCTGGCAAATCAGTAGATGAGTCAGAACTGATTGAGAATCAATTGATCGGGGAACTGACTCCAGAGATGCTTCAGACCGACTCTTGGATGGGGGCGGATTTCAAGCCTTTCGACGTCCAAGCACCAGCACCCACTCCGGTAGGGGGGCGGCGACATCCAATGCAATCACTTATCGAAAGAATACGCTCAGTTTTCCTCGAGATGGGATTCTCAGAGATAGATGGAGACTACGTCCAGTCTGCAGGATGGAACATGGACTCTTTGTTCATCCCCCAGTCGCATCCAGCAAGGACGATGCAGGACACATTCTATCTGGACCAACCTAGCAAAGTGGAGGTCGAAGACGCATACCTGGATCTCTGGGCCAGGGTCCACGAGCACGGTCACGATACTGGAAGCAGGGGCTGGGGAGGGGAATTCGACAAGGACGAGTCGCAGAGGGCCCTGCTGAGGACCCACACCACCGTGAACACAGTAAGGCACATCGCAGATAATCCAAGTAAGCCATCGCGAGTCTTCGGTATCGGGAGGGTTTTCCGCCAGGAGACGATTGACAGGACCCACATGCCTGAGTTCCATCAGATCGAGGGGATCATTCACGAGCCAGATGCAAACCTCCCCATGCTGATATCAACTCTCAAGACATTCTATGCCAAGATGGGATATCCTGACGTGAGAGTCAGGCCAGCTTACTTCCCGTACACCGAGCCAAGCGCCGAGGTCGACATCCTCTGGAAGGGAGAGTGGCTGGAGCTCGGTGGTTCGGGAATATTCAGACCCGAAGTAACCGAGCCACTTGGCACCGAGTGGCCCGTATGCGCATGGGGCATGGGACTCGAGAGGCTCGCGATGCTCATACTGGGGTTGGATGACATCCGTCAGCTCTACCAACCAGATCTCGAGAGGCTGAGGAAGATGCCACTGCTCTGACTGCCGATGCAGCAACGAACAACAGCGCTAGCCCCAATGCTGCTGATAATCCGCCCCTTCCCAGTCCTATATCTATGATGGAGGGGACAAAAATACTTCCCGAGGAATCCATCTGCCCGCCACCTCCGCAGCCCTCAGGAGGGGGGCCTATTCCAGGGCCCCAGGTCTCCCCATGGCCAGAGCAGTCGGGGTTTCCTCCGTTGTCCATGCCTCCCGATTGTACTACTCCCCTGTAGCAATTGATGAAGTAAGGGAAACCAATGCCCCCCTCTCCATTCTCCCATGTTGTGTGGTAATGGTAAACCCCATCTGGATAGTCAGGAGTGACTCCAAATTGACCATTGCATGAATCCAAATCGCCTAGTCCGGACACATACTCGTAGTCATCAATGCCATTGTAGCCAGTCTCGCCGTCCTTGAGTCTGTACGACGAGGTCATTTCAGTAACATCGCCATCAGCATCCCAGCCGATGAATCCATAGATGGGATAACCATCTAGGGCGAAACCAACTATTGGTGAATGGCTGGTGACGTTTCTCGACGACTCAATGCTATAGTCCGACCAAGACTCCCCATTTTCCTGATCTGGGTGCCAATGCATGCAGTTTGAATCTGCGTGGTAGTGGTATTCTCCTCCGGGACCAGAGTGGGCATGACAGATCCCCAGCCACACATGCTGCCGATCTTCCTCGTACGCGCCCTCTTGACCTGCAACGGCATCTCCGCCAGGCCCGTCCTCTGGTCCAAAGATGGGCACGCCATTTACCGCGAAGGCCACCGCTCCTCTCTCAGGAGCCATGGTGCAACCATCGGTCGAAACGGAGGGATCGCATTCTGTCTGATTGGTGGGATCTAGGGGTATTGTCCACACATGTTCCTGTGTACTTGTGCAGCATCCCGGACCAGACTCAAGATCGTGGTTAGGAATCCCATTGGAGGTCAC
>CETI01139917.1_pt1 | contig 10575 bp, 10 predicted proteins | sample 361441 | NCBI WGS metagenome assembly CETI01 (sample SAMEA2622478, study PRJEB7988) | marine metagenome | biome: marine biome (ENVO:00000447); feature: deep chlorophyll maximum layer (ENVO:xxxxxxxx); material: "saline water (ENVO:00002010), including plankton (ENVO:xxxxxxxx)" | depth 90 m | reverse complement strand
CCATTCATTAAAACTTTTTTCTTCAGAGTAAGAATTAGATGATAATAAAATGGATAAAAATATTAAAAATATATTAATTTTTTTCATATATATCCTTCAGGTATATAAATACAGCAATCCAAATAAAAATGAAACTAGTGAACTTTTCTGTTGAAAAAGGTTCATTATAATAAAAATAACCCAGTAAAAATTGGCTAGTTGGAGTAATAAAAAAAATCATACCAGATGGTCCCAACCCAGATAGTTCTATACCTTTTATATACAGAAATAAAGGAATCACAGTCATTGGGCCTGCTAAAAACAATAACAACATCATTGAAGGATCTGATAATTGGAAATTATTTAAATTATTATTAACAATGAAATAAAATATTATAATAGCAAAAGGTAAAATAAATAAACTTTCAATAAATAAACCTATATCAGTGTCAACATTAATTTTTTTTCTTAATAAATTATAAAAGCTCCATAAAAAAGCTACTATAAGTCCTACCCATGGAAAATTTTCAAAATTAAATATTAAATATACAGATGAAAGAATAACTATAATTATTGAAACTATTCTTTTAAAATTAAGCTCTTCCTTTAAAAAAACATATCCTAAAAAAACATTAATTATCGGAAATATAAAATAACCATAACTAGCATCAATTATTCTATTAGTAGAAACAGCGTATATCCATGTTGTCCAATTACCAAAAATTAAAATACTGGTAATAAATAAAATTAAGATATTTTTTCTATTACTTAATATATTAATAAATATTTGCCATTTCTTTAGCAATATAGTGCTAATTAATAATATAAAGGTTGTCCAAATACACCTATGTACAACAACTTCTAAAGTTCCTGTAAAACTTATATATTGAAAATAGTAAGTACCAAGAATCCCCCACCACAGTGATCCCGTCGTAGCTGAAAATATACCTTTTTGAAATTCTTTTTTTTTCATATGAGTAATTAATTTTTTTTATACTCTTTTTTAGTTGAAATAAATAATTATACTTATAAAAACTACCGAATGGAAGGATGGCTGAGCGGTTGAAAGCACCGGTCTTGAAAACCGGCAAAGGGGCAACTCTTTCCTGGGTTCGAATCCCAGTCCTTCCGCCATCAATGTTTAAATTTAATAAACTGAATAATAATATTATTATTTTGGGAAGCGTAATTTTCCACAGTAGAATTTCTAATTTCAATTAATTTTTCATCATCAAGATTAACTAAATCATTTAATTTTTTTAAATCATCAAGATGTGAATGATAAATTATAGATTTTACAAAGGATTTCATTAATAAATCCATTTCTTTTGAACCTCTATATGAGGATCTATATAAAATTTTATTAATAAGTTCTTCTTTATTTAATGTCATAAAATATATAATTATAATAAAATGTCTGATTATGAATATTTATTATCTAATATTAACACAATAAATGGCATAGGTAAAAAAACTACAAAATTATTTAAAAAAAAAAATATTAATACAGTATTTGATTTATTATGGGTACAGCCACAAAGCTATATTGATAGATCCGTTATATCCAAAGTAAATGAATTAAAAATCAATAAAATTCAATCAATTAATGTTTCAGTAATAAAATATAATTTTCCTAGGATAAGAAATTTACCAAATAAAGTAATTTGTGAAGATGATACTGGAAGTATAGATTGTATTTTTTTTAATAGCTACGAAGGATATATAAAAAAAATATTACCATTAAATTCTAATGTAACTATAAGTGGTAAAATTGGATTCTATAAAAAAAGATACCAAATAACCAACCCTACTTACATATCAAGAGATAAAAATTTAATTAAATTAGTTGAGTCTAAATATAGTTTAACTGAAGGTTTAACTCAAAAAAAATATAATAAAGTAATTAATGAAGTACTATCTAAAATCCAAAATATCAGAGAATGGCAAAGTAAAGAAATTAATAACAAATTTAATAATATATCTTGGCGAGATGCAATTTTGAAGTTACATGACCCTAAAAATTTTAATCCAAAGGAAAATTATTATAGAAGACTAGTATATGATGAAATATTTGCAACTTTACTCACAAATTCTAAAGTAAGATCCAATATAAGAAAAATAAAAAAAGATAAAAAAATATTCAATAATCAAGAATTTAATAGTATAAAAAAAAGATTCAATTTCAATCTTACAAATGATCAACTTAAAGCAGTAGAAGAAATAAATAAAGATTTAAATTCAAATAGCAAAATGTTTAGACTATTACAAGGTGACGTGGGTAGTGGCAAAACTATTGTATCATTAATTGCATGCTCAAATGTCATTACTAGCGGTCATCAAGTTAGCTTTATGGCACCAACTGAAATATTGGCAAATCAGCATTATGAATTAGCTAAAAAAATATTAAATAAAAATTTTAATATCAAATTGTTAACAGGAAAAACTGATGCAAAATCAAAAAAGGAAATAATTAACGAATTAAAAAATAACAAAATTAATATGCTGATTGGTACTCATAGTTTATTTCAAGATAAAATTGTTTACAAAAATTTAGGATTAGTTGTAATAGATGAGCAGCATAAATTTGGTGTAAAACAGAGAAAGGCACTTTCAGACAAGGGCGGAAAAAATTGCGATGTTTTAGTTATGTCAGCAACTCCAATACCTAGAACTATGATTATGACTATATTTGGTGATATGGATGTATCAATAATAAAAGAAAAACCAATTAACAGGAAAGAAATTGTCACTTATAGCAAAATAGAAAATAAAGTTTCAGATGTTATTAATTTTGCTAAACAGGTAATAAATAATAAAAATCAAATTTTTTGGGTATGCCCACTAATAGAAGAATCAAAAAAAATTGATCATCAGTCTGTGCTTAAAAGATATGAATTTTTAAAAAAATATTTTCCAAACAAAGTTGGTTTTTTGCACGGTTTATTATCAAAAGATCAAAAAAATGATGTGCTTGTTAAATTTTTAAATAAAAAATTGGATATAATAATTTCCACTACTGTTATAGAAGTAGGGATTGATTTTCCTAATGCAAATTTAATCATTATAGAAAATGCAAATAAATTTGGTTTATCTCAATTGCACCAATTAAGAGGCCGTGTTGGAAGAGGTGAAAAAAAATCATATTGTATACTCATGTTTAAATCTTCATTGAGTGAAAATGCTAAAAAAAGGATCAAAATTTTAAAAAGTACAAGTGATGGTTTTAAAATTGCTGATGAAGATATGAAACTTAGAGGATATGGTGATTTACTTGGTTTCAAACAAAGTGGAATGCAGTCTTTTAGATTAGCTGATCCAATTAACGATGAAGACTTATTTATACTTGCTGAAAAAGAAGTAAGAAAAATTGAATATAGTAAAGAAGATTTTAAAAAATATATGTTTTTACTTAAACTTTATGACAAAGCAGACATATTAAATGAATTTATTTAATTTTTAGGATTAGAAGTTCCTGCAGAAACAATAAATTTAGAAGCTTCTTCAAAGCTCATGTCTAAATATACAATTTCATCTTTAGGAAACATTAGTAAAAATCCGCTTGTTGGATTTGGAGTTGTAGGTACAAAAACATTAACTAATGCTTTTTTTGTTTTTTTTGATATTTCACCTTTATTATCTTTGGTGGCAAAACCTACTGCCCAACTACCTTTCCTTGGATACTCTACAAGAACAACACTTTTTTTATTCTTTTTTTTTGGGACAATAGTTTCAGCCATTTGGCCTATAGCTGAATAAATTGTTCTTAGAATTGGTATTCTTTTAAAAAGATCATTTACAAATTGTAATATTTTTTTTCCTATAAATGAAAGTGACAAGCCTCCAATCATAGTAATAAAAATTATTGACAAAATTATCTCTAATCCTGGTATAGAAAATGGCAAATAGCTATTTGGATTAATTTCTTTAGGTATTAGATTAGATGAAATCGATATGAAAAATTTTGTAAGATATAATGTAATACCTATAGGAACTAAAACAACTATCCCTGTAAGAAAATAGTTTCTTAACCTTGTAAATAATGGTATCTTTTTTTTTTTCAATATGCTCATTTTGAATCAAGATAATTATACTATAATAAATTAATTAATGAATCGAAGAAAATTTTTACATTTATTTGGATGTGGGTGTTTTACTATAGGTATTCATTCTTGTACTACCGCACCTATTACACAAAGAAAACAACTTAAATTAATACCAGAAGCTAAATTAAATGCTCAAGCAGCTCAAATATACGAACAAGTTAAAAAAAAAGAAAAATTAAGTGAGGATATATCTAAATTAAATGAGATTAAAGAAATAGGAAAAAAAATGGAAAACTCTATTAGTGAGTATTTTTACAGAGCTAATTTACCAGATCCTACTAACAATTTTGCCTGGGAATATATTTTAATAGAAAATAAAAAAGTAAAAAATGCTTGGTGTATGCCTGGTGGTAAAATTGCTATTTATACTGGAATGTTGGAAATTACCAAAAATAAAAATGGTCTAGCAGCAGTAATGGGTCATGAAATAGCGCATGCAGTTGCTAAACATTCTGTAGAAAGAGCTAGTCAACATATGGCATTGAATGTAGTAACTCAAGTTACTGATATACTGTCAGGTGGTAAACTATCTCAAGTAAATAGAACAACAGGAATGAATACAGTAGGTTTATTAGGTAGAATGGGAATCCTAAATCCTTTTAATAGAAAACAAGAATCTGAGGCAGATTACTTGGGTTTAATTTTTTCTTCACTATCCGGTTACGACATAAGAGAAACAATAAAAATTTGGGAAAGAATGAAAGAAGCAAATAAAGGGAAAGAACCACCGGAGTTTATGAGCACTCACCCATCATCTTCAAAAAGAATAAAGCAAATAAATGAATGGCTGAATGATATAATTATTAGATATCCACCAATTAAAATATGATTAAAATGGTGAGCCGTGCTGGATTCGAACCAGCGACCCATTCCTTAAAAGGGAATTGCTCTACCAACTGAGCTAACGGCCCATTGAAAATTCTTATAGTGGTTTTTATTATTTAATCAATGTGAAATTATTACAATTTATTTATATATTTATCATGAAAGACATTAAAAGTACCATTTTTAATATTTTTCCTAATTTCAGTCATTAGCTCCTGATAAAAATTTATATTATGTAAAGTTAAAAGCATTGATCCAAGCATTTCATTGGTATTAAATAAATGATTAAGATAATTCTTAGAATACATGTTTAAATCAAATTTTGACACTGATTTATCTAGTGGATTTTTATCATTTTTGTATTTAGCATTTCTTATATTAATTCGGCCATTCCAAGTAAATGCTAAACCTGTTCTCCCCGATCTAGTAGGTAGAACACAGTCAAACATATCAATACCACGTTTTACAGCACCAATAATATCTGAGGGTGTACCTACTCCCATTAAATATCTAGGTTTATTTCTTGGTAAATAATCTTTTATATCATCTATTATTTTGAACATTTCCTTTTGAGTATCACCTACAGCTAATCCACCGAGAGCATAACCGTCAAAATCAATAGATATTAAATCATTTAAAGATTTTAATCTTAAATCTTTAAACAATCCTCCTTGTACTATTCCAAAAAGACCTTTGTGTAGATTTTTACCAAATTCTTTTTTTGATCTTTGAGCCCAATATGATGACAAATTCATTGAATCTTTAATTTTTTGATAATCATTAGTTTTTTTAGGACACTCATCCATAACCATAACTATATCTGAATTTAATTTTTTTTGGATTTTTATACTTTCTTCTGGACTTAAAATAAATTTTTTTCCATCTATATGAGAATTAAAAATTACACCTTTTTCTTTATCTACTTTGTTTAATTTTGATAAGGACATTACTTGAAATCCTCCAGAGTCGGTTAAAATGGGTAATTTACAATTCATGTATTTATGCAACCCACCAAAAGATTTTATTCTTTTAGCTCCTGGTCTTAACATTAAATGATAAGTATTTGATAATATAATTTCTGTACCAGTTTGAACAATATCTTTTAAAAAAGCACCTTTAATTGTACCTTGTGTTCCAACTGGCATAAATGCTGGAGTATTAATTTTACCTCTGTGAGTGTTTATAACACCAAGTCTAGCGTGACAATTTTCTTCAATTAATTTAAAAGAAAATTTTTTTAATTTCATTTAATTTTAAATCTATAAAGATTTAAAACTTATAATTTTATCAGGATCTGAAACTAATCCGCTAGATCCAGCTCCTCTTTTTATTTTATCAACAAATTCCATACCCTCTATAACTTTGCCAAAAACTGAATAATTTCTATCTAAATGTGGAGCTGCTTCAAAACAAATAAAAAATTGACTATTTGCACTATCTGGATCACTTGATCTTGCCATAGATAGAGTGCCTCTTTCATGTGGCAGATTATTAAATTCAGCTTTTAAGTTTGGCATATCTGACCCACCAGTACCTGCCCTTGATATATTAAAATTTGTAGAAGAAGAATTTCCAAATTCAACATCACCAGTTTGTGCCATAAATCCATCTATAACTCTATGGAAAACTACATTATCATATTTCCCTTCATCAGCTAATTTTTTAATTCTTTCTACATGTTTAGGTGCAACTTCTGGAAAGAGTTTTATTTTAACATCACCATCTTTTAGTTTTAGTATCATAGTATTTACCTCCGCTTTAGCATTATTAATTAATAATAAAAAAATAAAAAATAAATTTAAAAAGTTACGTATCATATTTTCTTTTAAGTGCTGCAACTGTACTTTTTGTAGTAAATTTATTTATATTTCCTTTTAACTCAATAATTTCTTTAATTAATTTTGAAGAAATTATTTGATTTTTAACATCTGACATTAAAAATATAGTTTCAATATTCATATTTAACGATCTATTCATTCCAGCTAACTGGAATTCATATTCAAAATCTGAAGCAGCTCTTAGACCTCTTAAAATAATATTGGATTTATATTTTTTGCAAAGATCCGTGGTCAAACAATTAAAAGATATAACGTCAATTTTTTTTTTTTTAAGTTTAAGATCTTTGAAAAGAGCATTATTAACAATTTCAATTCTTTCATCTAAATCAAATAGATAATTTTTTCTACCAACTTCAGAAATTGCAACAATTATATTGTCAAATAACTTTAATGATTTATTTATAACATCTATATGACCATATGTTATTGGGTCAAATGTGCCTGGATAAATAGCAACTTTTTTCATTAATCTAAATTATCATCTATTTTAATTGCTGAAACTACTTTTTCGTCACCTGATAATTTAATTATTCTAACACCTTGAGTGTTTCTTCCAGCTATTCTTATTTCTTTAACGGATGTTCTTATTACTCTACCTTTATTGGTAGAAATTATAATTTCGTCACCATTATTTACTGGAAATGAAGATGATACATTTCCATTTCTTGATGAGTTAACGATTCCAATAATTCCCTTGCCCCCTCTATTTGTTACTCTAAATTCATAATGAGATGTTCTTTTTCCATATCCATTTTCGGTTACTGATAAAACAAATTTCTCTTTTGCTATTAGTTCTGATTTGTTATCTTTTGTTAATTTTCCATTCTTTTTTGTTGAGTCGTGATCTATAATTGAAAGTGATACTATGCTATCTTTTTCCTGAAGATTTATACCTCTTATTCCTTTTGATGATCTCCCTTTAAATACCCTTAATTTTTTTGCTTCAAACCTTATACATTTACCTAACTTAGTGCTTAAAATTATATCTTGATCATCTTTGCAAATTTTAACACCTACGATTTTATCATCATTATCTAATTTCATTGCAATTTTACCCGATGTGTTTATTGAAGAAAAATCTTCTAAGTTATTTTTTCTTACTTTTCCCTTAGCTGTAGCAAAAATTATATGCATATCTTTTGTGCTTGAGGCTTCATCAGGATAAGGCATTATAGAACTTATAGACTGGTGATTTTTTAAGGGTAAGAGATTAAATAATGATTTACCTTTTGATGAGGATGATCCTTCAGGTATTTTCCATGCTTTAATTCTATACACAAGACCTTGAGTTGAAAAAAAAAGAACCTGCGTGTGAGTATTAACAGATAATGTCTGCACTACAGAGTCTTCATCCCTAGTTTTAATTCCACTTTTACCTTTACCACCTCTTTTTTGTTGTTTCACGCTACTTAAAGCACCTCTTTTAATATAACCCTGTAAAGTAACTGTTATAATTACACTTTCTTTTTGTATAGTTTCTTCAATATCATAATTTAAAACAGCATCTATTATTTTTGTACGTCTTGGCTGTGAATATTTTTCTTTAATTAAATTTAATTCTTCGCTTATAACGTTAAGTAATTCTTTTTTTGAATTAATAATTTTTTTATAATTGGATATTAAATTAGAAAGTTTTTTTATCTCAGTTTCAATTTCATTTATACCAATAGATGTTAGTTTTTGTAATCTTAGTTCTAAAATTGCAGTAACTTGCTTTTCTGAAAAATTATAATTATTTTTAATCTTTTGGTTTGCAACAGATTTAATTAATTTTTGAGATTTAATCACTTTTAATTTATAATTTAAAAGTGTTTTTTTAGCATCATCAGGATCTTTCGAACTTCTAATTATTTTAATAACTTTATCTAAGTTTTCAATTGCTATAGATAAACCAATAAGTATATGAACTCTTTCTTCCGCTTTATTTAAATCATACTTAGTTCTTTTAATTACAATATCTTCTCTAAATTTTAAAAAATTTTCTAAAAAATCTTTTAAATTACAAGTCTTAGGTTTATTTTCAACTATTGCTAAGGTATTAAATCCAAAAGAACTCTCTATTGATGTATATTTATATAACTGTCTTTTTACAGTTTCTGGTTCAACATTCGATCTTAGATCGATAGCTACACGTATTCCCTCTCTATTTGACTCGTCTCTGATATCTCTTATTCCTTCAATTTTCTTATCTCTTACAAGTTCTGCTATTTTTTCATTTAAGATAGATTTATTTACTTGATAGGGTATTGACGTAATAACTATTCTATCTCTGCCATTTTTTAAATTTTCTACACTAATTTCACCACGAATTTTAAAAGATCCTCTTCCAGTTTTGTATCCTTGTTTAATTATATCTTTACCAATAATTGTTCCTCCCGTTGGAAAATCTGGTCCTGGAATATGTTTCATTAATTCATTAATTTTAATTTCTTTATTCTTAATTAAAGCTAGAGTTCCATTTATTACTTCTCCAAGATTATGTGGTGGAATACTTGTTGCCATTCCAACTGCTATACCGCCAGCACCATTTACTAAAAGATTTGGATATTGAGCTGGTAATACTGTTGGTTCTTTTTCAGTTTCATCGTAATTACTTCTAAAAATAATTGTTTCCTTATCAATATCATCAATAAGAAATTGAGATATTTTTGATAATCTTGCTTCTGTATAACGCATTGCTGCTGGTGGATCACCATCTATAGATCCAAAATTTCCTTGCCCGTCAATTAATGGTAAACTCATAGAAAATTCTTGAACCATTCTTACTAATGCATCATATACAGCCTGATCACCATGAGGATGGTATTTACCTATAACATCACCAACTATTCTCGCAGATTTTCTAAATTGCTTTGTCCAATCAAAACCACCTTTATGCATAGCAAAAATTATTCTTCTGTGCACAGGTTTTAAACCATCTCTTACATCAGGCAATGCTCTACTTATTATTACGCTCATTGCATAAGATAAATATGACGAGCTCATCTCATCATACATTGAAATTGGTTTTATATTTTTGTTAGAAATTTCGTTTTTTTCCATAAAAATTAAAATTTAAAAAGGAATATCGTCATCCAATTCATGTGAAATTTCTTGAGAAGTGTTTTCTATATTTTGTTTATTATCCTGAGATTGAATTGAATTTTGATTAGATCCTCCACCTAACATTGTTAGAGATGAGTTATATCCTTGAATGATTATTTCAGTAGAATATTTATCTTGTCCAGTTTTGTCATCTTTCCACTTTCTTGTTGATAATTGGCCCTCAACGTACACTTGTGCCCCTTTTTTTAAATATTGTTGTACTACGTTTACCAAACCCTCATTAAACACAACTATTCTATGCCATTCAGTTTTTTCTTTTTTTTCTCCAGAATTTTTGTCTTTCCATGATTGACTTGTTGCCAAACTAAGCCTGGCAACGCTTTTTCCATTTACCATTTGTTTGATTTCGGGGTCTGCGCCCAAACGACCTATTAACAAAACTTTATTTAAACTTCCAGCCATAATATTTTAAAATATATGATATGATTTATATATTTATATATCACAATTTTTATTGAATATTAATTATATTAAAATAATGCAACTAAAATTATGCTCAAAAAGATAGTTATTAAAGGCGCAAAAGAACACAATTTAAAGAATATTTCTTTAGAGATACCCAAGGATAAATTTGTAGTAATTACAGGTTTATCTGGATCAGGAAAATCATCATTGGCATTTGATACTATATATGCAGAAGGACAGAGAAGATATGTCGAAAGCTTATCTGCTTATGCGAGACAATTTTTAGATAAAATGAAAAAACCAAATGTTGACTTAATTGA
>CETI01005644.1_pt1 | contig 10579 bp, 12 predicted proteins | sample 361441 | NCBI WGS metagenome assembly CETI01 (sample SAMEA2622478, study PRJEB7988) | marine metagenome | biome: marine biome (ENVO:00000447); feature: deep chlorophyll maximum layer (ENVO:xxxxxxxx); material: "saline water (ENVO:00002010), including plankton (ENVO:xxxxxxxx)" | depth 90 m | reverse complement strand
TTCACTTCTAATATTAGAGAGTTAGAGGGAGCGTTTACTCGTGCTGTTGCTTTCTCTTCAATAACTGGTTTACCTATGACAGTCGAATCAGTTGCACCCATGCTTGATCCGACAGGGCAAGGAGTTGAAGTTAAACCTAAACAAGTAATGGAGAAAGTAGCGGAAGTCTTTGGTGTCACGGAAGAAGAAATGCTCAGTGCAAGTAGACGTAGGCCAGTAAGTCAGGCCAGGCAGGTTGGCATGTATCTAATGCGCCATGGCACAGATTTAAGTCTTCCTCGTATCGGAGAATCTTTTGGAGGGAAAGATCACACAACGGTTATGTATGCAATTGAACAAGTGGAAAAGAAATTATCGACTGAGCCACATTTGGCAAGTCAAGTCCAAAAAGTAAAGGATCTTCTTCAAATCGATTCACGTAAACGTCGTTGAATTAAATTCTTTATAAGAAGAAATAATTTAAATACTTAATTAAATTGTTTTGGATTCTGGTCTAATCTATTTCTTGTAGACATTTCAGGACCTTGATTATTGCCATCAATACTTGCTGTCTGTTCAAGAGCTTGTCTCAAAAATCGTCCAGATAATAAAGGCATATCTCTTGGAACTGAAATTCTATCTCGGAGGTAGCGTAATGCAGATGCACTCTTTTTCTCTGGAGAGCAGCAATTTTTTGAAATCATATAAGTCAAAGCAGCTCTAAGTGGCTGATCAAATAAATTATTTGGCATTGGGTTAACTTCAATGATTTTTTCTTTATGCTTGATAACTCTCTCTAAGGCAATTGATTTAAACTTTTTTTCTGAGTTTGTATCTATTTTTAAGTCTGCTAGTTCAAGTATTCCTAATCCAGAACCTGTATCAATTTTTTGAGCAAATAATTCTTGTTTTGAATTCGAATAACTAAAGCAACCTCCCATTTGCGGCGGCAGATCATGAGCATGGGTATGGAAATCTCCTTGAGTGCCTCTATATTCATCAAGTTGTTCAAGATTTTTAAGCCATTTATTTATGAAAGGATGCTCTTCTCTTAATGAATATCCTTTGTAATAAGCCAATGAAGCATTCATTCTCTCAACATATGGGATAAAGACAATATCTGCTGATCCAGGCATTTCACCATTCTCTGTTGCGACGGGAGTGAGCCATCCCGAAGCATTTTTTTGCAGTTCTTTTTCAAATTTTCTTGCAACATTTTTAAAATGTTCTCTCTTTTTTTCTTCTTGGGCTTGGAATAAAGAGTTACGACAAAGCCAATTACACCATGATGAGAATAATTCTCTTTCAAGTCTTCTATGTTCTCTTACTTTCGGCTCAATTAGTGATTTTCCCAAAGGACCAAACTTTTTCTCTAAAACAAATAGGATTTCATCACTTTCGGTGATTACATAATTTTGAATTTCTATTGCAGGCAGCATTCCTGATGGTATCTTTTCTAAATACCATCTTTCTTTGTCTCCATAGCAGCGCATAGTTACTTTTTTTATGCGGTATGGAATTCTCTTAAGCTCTAACCAAAGCCAAACTTTTTGGCAATAAGGACACCACGCGTGATTGTCTCTGTAAAGAGTAACTATTGCCTCAGACTCATTTTTATTAAATAGACGTAGTGAAGAATAGGAATTATTAGTACCATTGATTCGATCAACTGGATCAGCCGCATATGTTGCTAATTCTTCCCAACTCATTGCATTTCTGGTTGGATTCATTTATTTCAGCGAGAATAGGAAAATAATACTAGGTAGCGAAATTGAAAAGATCATTTGATTTAATTGTTCTTGGTGCAGGATCAGGTGGATTAGCAGCTGCTAAGAAAGCTGCTAGTTATGGGGCCTCTGTGGCAATAATAGAGGGTGATCTTGTGGGAGGGACATGTGTCATTAGAGGTTGTGTCCCTAAAAAATTATTAGTTTACGGCTCTTCTTTATTAGAAAGTATCTCCTGTGCTGCATCGTATGGTGTTGATTTTGAAAATTTAAAGGTTAACTCGGAGACTTTATTGACACACGTTCGGAACGAAGTTACTAGGCTGAATAAATTACACGAAAGTTTTCTAAAAAAAGCTAATGTTGAGCTTTTTAGAGGATGGGGTGAGTTTAAAAATCCAAATTGTGTTGTTATCAGAAACAGAAAAAATGGAGAGATTTTAAATGAACTTAATGGAGAAAAAATACTAATTGCAGCAGGAGGTAGGCCTAAAATACCCGATATTAAAGGGGCTTCTTTAGGTTGGACAAGTGATGATATGTTTCTTCTTAAAAGCTTTCCGAGTAAGATTACAATTATTGGAGCAGGATACATTGCCTGCGAATTTGCATGCATATTGCATGGCTTAGGTGTTGAAGTTACTCAGTTGGTTAGAGGGGAACACATTTTAAGAGGATTTGATCTTGAACTTTCTTCTGCACTAACGGAGGAAATGAAAAATAAAGGAATAAAATTAAGATTTAATGAGAATGTCTCATCCATAAACGGAGTTCCTGGATCTTTGACTATTAAAACTAGTACAGATAATGAAATTGAATCTAATGGATTGCTTTTCGCTACTGGAAGAGAGCCATATATAGAAGGGTTGAAGTTAGATCAAGCGGGTGTAGAAATCATTGATAAAAGGATCAAAGTTGATAGTGAGGGTAAAACTAATATTCCTAATATATTTGCAATTGGAGATGTAACTAATAAGATTAATTTGACGCCTGTAGCAATAGATGAGGGTAGAACTTTCGCTGATAGAAACTATAGTGCTTCAGATCGTCTAGTAAATTATGATTTGGTTCCATATGCTGTATTTAGCCAACCGGAAATAGCTTCAATTGGCATGACTGAGGAAAAGGCTTGTGAATCTATTGGTATTGACAATATTAAAATATATAGATCGACTTTTAGGCCTTTATCTAAAGCAATCCCAAAGACAGGTCCAAAATGTATCCTCAAGCTAATAGTTGATAAAAAAAATGACAAAGTTTTGGGTTGTCACATGATAGGTGAAAATGCAGCTGAAATTATTCAGATGGCATCAATAGCACTAATTCTTGGTGCTGAAAAATCCGATTTTGACAAAACAATGGCTTTGCACCCTACAATTGCTGAGGAATTTGTGACAATGAAATAATTAATTAAAAATATCAATGTTAAGAATTTTTTTTAAGTCTTAACCAATAAGAAATAGTCTTATATATGATTATTATTGTTGAAAATGTAATAGCAAAAAAAACTATTTGTTGAAATATTGAATGTAAACCAGGTATGGTGAGAGGTATTATTTTGTCTGCAAGATAAAGAAAATATAACGCTAATAAAACACCACCTTCGCCTCTACTTATTATTCCTTTAGTCCAAAAAATAGGCATGCAAGCGAGTGTTGTCATTACCATGATAGGAATATCCTTTGTGATCAGCAAGTTCTCAACAACCAAGCCATTTTCCCCAGACAATAGGGAACAACTACCCAAAACTAGTAATTGATTTAGTAGACAACTCCCTATTACGTTACCGATTGCCAAGTCAGTTTGTCCACGAATAGCTGCAACTATTGAAGTAATCAACTCAGGTAAAGAGGTGCCAAGAGAAACTATTGTTAATCCAATGATTGCTTCACTTACTCCAAGCAATTCCGCAATTGTAGATGCACCCTCTACTAAAAGTCTGGAACCAAATGTAAGTAGGAAAATACCACCTACTAATTTTACAATTGCATTTAATAAACTTGTTGAGTCTTTTTCTATATTAATTTCTGGTTCCGCTTCTTGAGTCCTTAAGGGCTCTTCCCTTGCTGTGCGTATTTCCCAAATGGTATTAATTATCAAAGCAACTATCAAAGCTACTCCAAATTGCCAAGTGATAAATTCTGAAGAGGCCATACCCCAAACAGCAGTTGATACCCCTAAAAGTAATGGAATATCTCTTCTAACAAGACGACTTTCTACTCTTAATGGCCGCAGTAGAGCGCTGCCACCAAGAACCACCATTACATTAAAAATATTGCTTCCGACAATGTTGCTTAAAGCAAGACTATCAGATCCAGTAATAGAGGAATTTACACTTACAAAAAGTTCAGGCGCGCTTGTCCCAAGAGATACTATGGTTAAACCAATTACCAGTTGAGGGATGCCAAGAATTAAGGCTAGAGCAACAGATCCCTGAATGAAAAACTCACCACCACAAAAGAGTAAAAGTATCCCAGCAACAAGCTCTATTAATGACAATGATAATGCAGTCATAATTGGTAAATTTATTGAGAAACTAGAAAAGTGAATTAATTTATATTATTTCTGTTTGGTACTATCTTAATATCTTAGTCCTTTGACTGATACTTGAAGACTTATATATCATTTTTACTTAGGATATACATGCAAAAGCTTTAATCCTGTGATTACCTCTGTTAAGCAAGTCTCAATATTAAAGCCGGATGATTGGCATTTGCATTTGAGGGATGGAAAGATTCTTGAAGGCATTTTAAGGCATACAGCAAATGTGTTTTCCCGTGCAATTATAATGCCTAATCTTAATCCACCAATAACAACTTTAAATCAAGCAAAAGCTTATAAAAGAAATATTATCCAGTCGACACCTAAGGGGATTTCTTTTACACCGTTGATGACAGCTTATCTGACTGATGACATGTCTTCTGATCTTCTGGAGAGAGGTTTTAGTGAAGGCGTTTTTCATGGCGCAAAACTTTATCCAGTTAATGTGACAACTAATTCTTCTTATGGGGTCACGGATTTGAGTAAAATCGACAATTTATTTGAGACGATGGAGAAAATAGGTATGCCATTACTTATTCATGGCGAGGTAAGCGATTTTGATGTTGATGTTTTTGATAGAGAGGCTGTCTTTATAGAGCGTCATTTGGATCCATTATTGAAAAGGTTCCCATCTCTTAAAGTTGTTTTGGAACACATCACGACAATAGATGCAATTGATTTTGTTGAGAATAGTAAATTTGATATCGCAGCTACAATTACACCTCATCATTTACATATCAATCGAAATGCAATGTTCAATGGTGGATTACGTAGTGATTTTTATTGCTTACCCACAGCAAAACGTGAAATACACCGTATCGCCTTAAGGCATGCGGCTACTAGTGGTAAGTCTTGCTTTTTCCTTGGGACTGATTCGGCACCTCATGTCCGTAGATTTAAGGAAAGTTCATGTGGATGTGCAGGAATATTTAATGCTCCTTTTGCTTTGCAAAGTTATTTAAAGGTTTTTGAAGAAGAGCATGCCTTAGAGAAATTTGAAGCTTTTGCAAGTATTAATGGGGCAAAATTTTATGGATTACCTATTAATAGTCAGAGAATAACTTTGGTTAAAAAAGATGTTTTTGTACCAGAAATGATTGACGTTGGATTAGATGGCGATCCAAATGATTTTGTTAAGCCATTTCATTCCGGAGAAACGCTTAGCTGGTCGATACAAATTGATTAAAGAAATCCTTGAATTGATCCTGCAACTTTTATGAAGTGTGGTGTGTCTTACGGGTACTGATTTAAGGACATTGGTTTACGCTACTATGAGTGTGAAGTATAGTGAATTTACTTTGAATAGCGAGAACCCTTGCTATTACTAGGGAGTGTGGCGGAATTGGTAGACGCACCAGACTTAAAATCTGTTGGCCGCTTTTTGGCCGTGGGGGTTCAAGTCCCCCCACTCCCATGATTTATTGTTTTTCAACAGTGTGTTTTCTTGCAATTGGCTTAATTGCCTCTGTTAATCCTTTAATCACATTAACTGCATTTGTTTTATTGGGTGTTGTTTATTTATTGGTTGTCCCTTTATTTCTTTTCTATTGGATGAATAATAGGTGGAATATTATGGGTAAATTTGAAAGACTTTTTATATATGGACTTGTTTTTCTTTTCTTCCCTGGAATGATTTTGTTTGCGCCTTTTCTTAATTTGAGAATGAATGGACAAAAGGAGTCTTGAATCTTGACAAGGGCAAAGGTTTTTCAAATAGGTTTTATAGTTTTTTTATTGGGAGGCCTTACATACGAAGTCTTTCAGCTAATTGGATTCGAATCAATTTCTGCAGGTATTGCTGCTCAATCAATATTAATTCTAATCATTTTCGCATGGACAGCCTCCTACCTTTTTAGAGTGTTTTCAGGGAATATGACCTTTATGGAGCAACGTAAACGATATAGAGAAGCATATGAAAAGATGACTGATGAAAAACTCATGAAGAAGTTCGATTCCATGACTGAAGAAGAAAAACTTGAATTACTTAAAACAGTTGAGGAAGAAAATGGTTAAGGGATATACGTCTTTATTTACTAAATCTCAATGTTTTTTAGTCTTAGGGATATAAAGATGATAAAAAAGATAGATACCCAAGTTTTAAAACATTGAAAAGTAAAAATATCAGCAGCGCTTTCTCCCAAATTAAGAAGGATAAAAGAATTGCATTAATGCCCTTCCTCATGGCAGGTGACCCAGATTTAGCAACCACCGCAAAGATTTTGTTAGAGCTTCAAGCAAGTGGTGCTGACATGATTGAGCTTGGAATTCCATATAGTGACCCTTTGGCAGATGGACCGGTCATTCAATTAGCAGCTTCTCGAGCACTTTTATCAGGAACATCTCCTGAGAGGGTATTTAAGATGTTGACAGAATTGAGAGATCAATTAACGATACCAATTATTTTATTTACTTATTCCAATCCTTTAATTAATCGTGGACTAGAAGAATTTTGCTTAGAAGCCTTTAAAGCTGGGGTCTCAGGACTTGTCGTACCAGATCTACCTTTAGAAGAAGCAGAAAAACTTTCTCAAATTGCTAAATCTAAGGAAATTGATTTAATTTTATTGGTTGCACCTACAACCCCAAGGATCGTATGAAAAAAATTGCAGAGACTTCTAATGGATTTACATATCTCGTTAGTGTTACTGGAGTAACTGGGGAGAGGTCCTCACTGGAAGATAACGTTGAGTTTCTTGTTACACAACTAAAACAGTCGTCCTCTAGCCCCATTGCAGTAGGGTTCGGGATCTCTGAAGCTAAGCATATACAACAAGTTCGTAAATGGGGTGCTGATGGGGCAATTGTTGGAAGTGCTTTAGTAAAAAGAATTGCGAATGCATCTATTGGAATGAAAATAGAAGAGGCTGGTTCTTTTTGTAAGGAACTTCGAGCAGCAACCAATTAATATTTTTTAAATATTGATATATCTAACTGAAAATAGAAATATCTTCTATTTTTAATTACAAGATTTAATGTATTTATTTTATTTAAGAAATCATGAATCAATTTGTTCTCTGGGGAACTTACAGTGAAGACGCACTTGTTAAGAGAACTCCTTTTAGAGAGGAGCACCTTCAAAGGCTTTCATTGCTTAAAAAAGAGGGCACATTAATGACTTTAGGCCCAACAAAATGTAATAGATATGTTTTTGGAATATTTAAGAATAAAGATATTGAGTATATAAGACGTCTCGTAAAAGAAGACGTATATTGGAGAGAAGGAATATGGACTGATTTCGAAATTTATGATTGGATCCAAGCTTTTTGAGCTTGTTCCCATATCCAATTAGCTACAATCTGATCACCATCATCACCTAGTTGATCTTTATATCCGTCCATTATACCTATTCCTTGCCTAGCTATCTTTGCAATAGCTTCTGGGTCGTAAATACCATTACGAGTTAAAGATGAAAATTTTAAGTTTTTAGATCTTCTGATTATGTTGCCACCATTAATATGACAGCCGGCACAATGATTATTAAAAAGGATTTCCCCTGAATCAGCTTCAAGTGCATTTATCCCTTTGGGCAAATTGATTAAAAAAAATATGTAAAGTACACCTACCAAGAAAAAATTGTAGGCTAGTGAGAAAAAATTGTTTCTGTTTTTTACAGTCATTTAAGTCTTAGTTATTGAAATTGATTTTTGAGAGGTCCTCACAAATTTCATCAAGAAGATCAAGTTGTGCAGAAGTTTTTAATTCAATATTCTCTTTTGATGGTTTCCCTTCATTGTTTGTCCATAATTCTTCTATTTCACAAAGTCGATTTGCAATTTTTGGAATTCCACCAGATATAAAATCTTTTTTCAAATAGTCAATTAAAGGTTGCATTCGTGAGGAGGGTAGATTAAGGCTTTGGCAGAGTTCTGACTGTGTTTTCCCAATTTGCCTTAACCAGTCTTTGATAAGAAGTATTAGATCTTCCTCTATTTCTTTTGACCAATTATCTTTACTCATATTGGGAACCATTTATCTAGCTTAGACTTCGCCCTGGATTTCATCTGTGGAGTAATGTGATTTTGCCAAAGAGTTATTACAGCAGTAAGGGCAACAAGATCATCGCTAAAACCAGAAGCAGGAATAAAGTCGGGAATTAAATCAACAGGAACAATTAAATAAGTAAGAGCTCCCATTATGGATATCCTTACTTGAGCAGGCGTTGAATTATCCATGATAAGCTCAACTCCTTCTAAAGCAGGCTGAGCGATTGCTCTTCCTGCTGTTAGTAAGATCTTTTTTAGAATTCCTTCTTCGATAACAGAACTTTCTAAAACTTCTGCTTCAAATACGTCTTTATTTGCGTTTCCTGAGCTGTCCACAACTAAATACTTCTCTCTAAAAGTCCACTTTGTATTCCTGTCTTCCTTAGTTTTCTCAGGGCTCGTTGCACTACTTGTCTGCAATATTCTCTACTGCAATTCATTTGTCTAGCCACCTCTGCTAAGGTTCTCCATTCATTTGTTCCATCTAATCCGAATCGAAGACTCAATATTGTTCTTTCTTTGGGTGTGAGATTTGATTTATCTAATAAAGACCAAGCTGAGTCACTCCTTTCTGCTAATTCAGCTAACTCCATAGGAGCTACTTCTTCACTTGGAAGGATATCGACAAGTTCAGAGGGATCTGCCTTTGATTTGACAGCACCTTGCAAACTGACTGTAATACTTCTCAACTCGCAAGCAAGTAATTCTTCTACTTCCCGTAAAGGGATTTTCATTTTTATTGCTATTTGGGTCGTTGAGGGGTGAACACCAAGTTCTTGCATTAGTTGGGATTTTGCAGCACGAAGTTTCGTTAGTTTTTCATTGATATTTACAGGGATTCTTATGGTTCTACTTTGAGTTGAGAGCGCTCTATTTAATCCTTGCCTAATCCACCAATAAGCATAAGTTGAAAATCGATGTCCCCTTTTTGGATCGTATTTTTCAACAGCTCTTGTTAAACCTAAAGTACCTTCCTGAATTAAATCAAGTAGTTCAAGACCCTTACCTTGGTACCGTTTAGCTAAATTTACTACAAGCCTTAAATTGGCAGTGATCATTTGATTCTTTGCCTTTTCCCCTGCTTTAAGTGCTTTCTTCTCTAACTTCGTATATTCGCAAGCTGCTCCATTCCCTCCCGCTTTTTGGCACCTTTCATTGAGTGCAACCATTTCTTGAACTTTTCTACCCATTGTGAGTTCTTGCTCTGGTGTAAGCAATTCGTGTCTTCCTATTTCACCAAGAAAGTCACTTAAAGAACTCACGATTTTTCCTCCTTGTTATTGACAACCTAGAGAAAAAATGTTTACTTTCAATAGGCGTAATAAAGTGTTCGGAATTTATAATTTATCCTTTATTAACTCTTAATGCTTTTACTCGACCAATTAAGCATCAAGATGGTTTTTTCTGGTTGTGTATTTTTCTTTTCTTCATAGGAATCAAATTACTTACTTTTATTAATTCTGATCTTTTAAACCATTGCAGTCAAAGACATTTTTCAAGCTTTTTTCGCTCTTAAGGTTTTTTAAAGTTCTTTTCTCTTTGGCAATTATTCTCAGGTAATAATCCCTAATTAAAGGGGTCGAGAAATCAGCAAATATCTGAGAAAAAAAAAGTTGGTTTGTTTTTCTCTCTTTCAAGACTTTTTGATAATTCAGATTCTGATTATTTTTCTTTAATTTAGAGATGTATGTCGTGTGGAATGAATAGTTTAAAAGTTCATTGATTGGTCATTAATTTCTTCTTGGTCCCCCTCTCCTCTTCTCTAAGACGGTTAAAACTTTTGTCCAGGAAACGTTTTGATGTGCTAGTGCAACTTGCAAGTGGAAGATCAAATCTGCAGCCTCATTCGCTAATGAGTTCGGATTCTGATCTTTGCAAGCCATTATGAATTCAGCAGTTTCCTCTCCTATTTTTTTTAGGATTTTATTATCACCCTCTTTTAGGAGACTATTTGTGTAGCTTCCTTCCTCAGGACTACTTTTACGATTTTCTATAGTTCTAAATAATTCACCACAAGCATCAGATGGAGGGAAAGTATACTCTTGATTTGTTTCTAGATCTTTAAAGAAACAACTTCTTTTACCTGTATGACACGCAATTGAACCAACTTGCTCAATTGATAAAAGTAGTGTATCTAAATCGCAATCTGCCCTAATCCCCTTCAGTCGCTGAAAGTTACCGCTTACTTTACCTTTGTGCCAAAGTTCTTTCCTTGACCGACTCCAATAGTGAGCTTCACCTGATTCTAATGTTTTCATAAGGGACTCTTTATTCATCCATGCCATCATTAATATGGATCCATCTACCCAATCTTGAGCTATGGCTGGAATTAAACCATTTTGATCAAAA
>CETI01056692.1_pt1 | contig 10588 bp, 8 predicted proteins | sample 361441 | NCBI WGS metagenome assembly CETI01 (sample SAMEA2622478, study PRJEB7988) | marine metagenome | biome: marine biome (ENVO:00000447); feature: deep chlorophyll maximum layer (ENVO:xxxxxxxx); material: "saline water (ENVO:00002010), including plankton (ENVO:xxxxxxxx)" | depth 90 m | reverse complement strand
AATCTTTCAAAAATTAAATTAAATTTTATTGGATCAACATCAGTTATAGACATGCACCATGCAACTAATGATCCAGCTCCAGATCCTCTACCAGGACCTACTGGAATTTTTTTATTTTTAGCCCATTTAATATAATCTGAAACAATTAAAAAATAACTGGAATAATTCATTTTTTGAATAATATTGATTTCATGATCTAATCTAACTTTATAATTTTTATATTTTTCATTTTTTGAAATTTCATTTGCATTTAATTTAAAAACATTAATAAACTTTTCTTTTAAACCATCGTATGCTACTGACTTTAGCAAGTTATTAGCATCAATACCTTTATCAGCACCTATATCTGGTAAAATTGGTTTAGAAGGTATTGGTCTAAAATCACATCTATAAGGAAAATAATAATTATTTTCTAATGCTTCTGGTAAATCTTTGAACAAATCATTCATTTCGTCAGTAGATTTAAAATAATGATGATTTGAAAATTTAGACCTATGTTTATCATTTACGTAGTTTTTGCTACCTATGCACGTAAGAGCATCATGTGCTTCGTGCATACTTTGGTCTAAATAAAATACTTCGTTAGTAGCAATAATAGGAATTTGCAGCTCTTTAGACTTGGCTAAATTAAATTTTTCAAAAGATTTTTCATTTGCATCATTATGCCTTTGTATTTCTATATAAAAATTATTCTGATAAGCATTTTTAATTTTTTTATAAATATTATCTATGTCTTTAAATCTACCCATATTGAATAAACTTCCTATTAACCCATTAATGGAACCTGATAGAATAGAAATACCATTAACATGATCGAATAAATCATTAAAATTACAAAATGGCTCGGTTGCATCAGTATTTTCTAAATATGATTTTGAAGATAATTCAATAATTCTTTTATAGCCAATGTTGTTAATAGCTATTAAAGGAATAATGCCAAACACATCTTTATATTTAAAAGTTATTTGCGTACCAATAATTGGCTGAGTCCCAGATTTCGAAATTTTTTCTGAAAATTCAAGAGCGCCAGATAAATTTAAATCATCAGATAAACCAATAGATTTTATTTTTTTTTGTTTACAAAATTCTTTAAGATCATCAATTAAAATTGCACCTTTGCAGATCGAATATTGTGTATGAACTTTTAAATGATTAAATTTTTTTATTATTTCTTGCATTAGTGAGTCTTATTTTACCACTAAAGAGTTCTATTTTACAATCTGCCATATTAGCAAAATATCTATTGTGAGTTGCAAAAATTATCAATCTATCTTTTCTTTTAAGTTTAAATAAAATTTTAAATACTTCTACAGCATTTTTATGATCTAAATTTCCTGTAGGTTCATCAGCAAGAATTATTTCAGGTGAATTGATTAAAGCTCTTGCTATAGCAATTCTTTGTTTTTCACCTCCCGATAATTCTGAAGGAAAATGCTCTATTCTATTTAGAAGGCCTAATTTTTTTATTAAATCTTTTGCATCTTCGATTGCTTGAGTCTTATTATTTTGTAAGGCCAACCTAGCCAAATATACATTTTCAAGAGCATTGAAGTCGGATAATAAATTTTTATCTTGATAAATTAAACCAATTTTTTTTGCTCTCAGGACATCATTTTCAGAATTTTTACTAAAATTAATATTAAAATTTGATATTTTTATTGAACCTGAAGAAGGTTTATCTATAAGTGAAAGTAAATTTAATAAGGTAGATTTTCCTGAGCCTGATGGTCCTACCAAAGAATAGATTTTTCCTTTTTTAAAATTGAAATTTATTTTTTTTAATACATTAACTCTTTTTATTGTCTCATAATTTTTATATAAATTTTTAATTTCAATTAAATTATTCATGTTTTAAACCTTTTACAGGATCTAAGCTTGAAGCTTTAAACGCAGGATAGATAGAAAAAATTGACGTAATAATTAATGAACAAAAAGAAATTAATAATATATATTGAAAATTAATTTCAGAAGGAATTTTACTTAAAAAATAAATTTCTTCTGGAAACAATCTTATATTAAAAACATCACTTAAAAACTCTCTTATATTTTCTATATAAAAAGTAAACAAAATACCCAGTATAATTCCAAATATAGTTGCAAATAAACCAATTAAAAAACCAACCATAAAAAAAATTTTAGAAATAGATTTATTTAGAACACCAATTGATTTTAATATAGAAATTTCTCTAGTTTTATTATTTACAAGTATTGTAAGACCTGAAATTATATTAAAAGCTGCAACAATAATTATTAAAGATAAAATAATAAACATTACATTTCTTTCAACTTTAAGCGCAGCAAATAATGATTTATTTAAATCTGACCATGTATATACATATTCATCTTTAAAAATTTCTTGTAATTGAAGTTTTATTTTATCAATTTTGATAGGTTCTTTTAAATATATCTCTAAATGCCTCTTAGATTTTTTTAAATCAAATAATTTTTCTAAATCATTTATATTAATAAAAGCAACATTTTCATCAAAATCAGCTATTCCACTGTCATAAATTGAGTCAATAATGTAAGTTTCTTGCTTAGGTAAATTACCAATTATTGTTTCTTCGCCTGTTGGCGACATTATTAAAATTTTATCACCTATTTTAAGATCTAAATTAAAACTCAATTCTTTTCCTATTGAAATATGTTTTATATTTAATTGATTATTTCCATTAAAATTATTATTTTTAACAATATCTAATTTTTTAAAATCATTTTTTGAATAACCTCTTAATAAAATGCCTTTAGTATCATCTTTATTAATTAAAACTCCTTCACCGGTATTGCTATAAATATTATTTAGAGAAATGTTTTTAGAATTAAGCTCTTTAATTTTAATATTATTTATTTTATTTTCATATGGTTTTACTACCGCATGTGCATTAAATCCTATAATTTTTTCAACTAATTCAACTCTAAAACCATTCATCACCGACATTACAATTATTAAAACAGCCACACCTAAAGCAATGCCTATGAATGAAAAAATTGATATCAAATTTAAAAAACCATCTTTTTTTCTGGTTTTTAAATATCTAAAAGCAATTTTTCGTTCTAAATGGGAAATCAATTTTTTTTTATTTTATTAATTATTTCTATAATTTGGTCTAAACTTAAATTTCTAGACTCTCCACCTACTTCATTAAATTCAAATATATTTTCATTAGATTTTTTTCCAATAATAATTTGATAAGGAATACCTATTAAATTAAATTTTTTAATTTTTGATGATATATTCTCTTCAGTATCATCTATAATACATTCAATTTTTTTGTCATTTAAATCATTAAAAATTTTATTTGCTTTTAATAAATTAGAATTGTCATTTTTTGATATCAGGGGGATTATTGCACAATCGAAAGGAGCGACAGATATAGGCCATTTCATAATTTCTTTTTTGTCATCATATTTGGCTTCGATTATTGCACCAACTAATCTGGATACTCCTATTCCATAAGAACCCATTTTAACAAACTCTTTTTTACCTTTATAATCAACTGCCGCACCCATTGGTTTAGAATACTTATCACCAAAATAAAATATGTGACCAACTTCGATACCTTTAGTATTTAATCTATTTTCTTCAGATACATTTTTATGAAATTCTTTTTCATTAAATTTTTCATCAGTAACAGAATAGTATTTTTCAAACCTATTCCTCAGCTCAAGAAGTGATTTTTCTTCTAGTTTTATATCATCACTATTTACTTCAAATATTCTTTTATCTGCGTAAATTTTACTTTCACCAGTTTCTGCCAAAATTATAAATTCGTGAGATAAATTTCCACCAATAGGTCCAGTATCAGCTGCCATAGGAATTGCGGTTAGACCAAGTCTCTTAAATGTTTTAAGATATGAAAGAAAAAATTTATTGTAAGAAAATTGTGCATCTTCATCATTAATGTCAAATGAATAAGCATCTTTCATATAAAATTCTCTACATCTCATTATTCCAAATCTAGGTCTTAACTCGTCTCTAAATTTCCATTGAATATGATATAATAATTGAGGTAAAGATTTATATGATTTAATACTTGATCTGAAAATTTCAGTTATTAATTCCTCATTAGTTGGCCCATAAAGCATTTCCCTGTTTTGTCTATCCTTAATTCTTAACATTTCTTCGCCGTAATCTTTATATCTACCACTTTCTTTCCATATATCTGCTGATTGGATTGTTGGCATTAAAATTTCCTGAACCCCAACCCTATCTTGTTCTTCTCTTACAATTTGTTCAATTTTTTTCATTACTTTAAATCCTAATGGTAACCAAGAATATATTCCTGAAGAAGACTGTTTAATCATACCAACTCTTAACATAAGCTGATGGGATTTTATTTTAGCCTCTGTTGGATTGTTTTTTAATATTGGTATAAATGATTTTGATATATACATATGTAAAAAAAATTATGTTTATATATAACTTAAAAATTAGTTAATGTAATTAAATTCTCACAATATTAATATTGGTTAAAGGTTTTTTTCCTGTTTTTTCTTTAGAATATTTCCTACTTGTCTTTTTTAATGTCTCTATTAAATTTTCCTCATGTTTTATGTTATTTAGAGAGAAAGTTTTAGCGACATTCAATATTTCTTTTTGTATTTCAAATATAAAATCGTCTTTTTCTAAAACAGGAAGTCCATATAAAACTACTTTTGGTTCATTTTTAATTTCACCTTTTGAAGAAACTAAAATAGTAATCCCTAAAAAACCATTATTAGCTATATTTTTTCTTTCTTTAATTGAATTTGAATCCTCGCTTGTTGGAATAACTCCATCAACAAATAGACGTCCACTTGGAGCCTTATCATAAACATCCGGTTTATCACCAGGATAAAGTTTAACGATGTCTCCATTTTCTACAAATACTGGGTATTTGATTTTCATTTCTTTTGCAAAATTTATTTGTTCTTTCATATGTCTATGTTCGCCATGAACTGGAATTAATGAATTAGGTTTAATCCAATTATACATATCTTTTAAATCTTCTCTATTTGGATGACCTGATACATGAACAAATTCTGTTTCTTCAGATATTACTTCAATACCATCTTTTATTAACTTATTGTGGAGATTGTAATGTTTTCTTACATTTCCAGGTATAATTTTTGATGAAAAAATTACTGCATCACCTTTTTCAATATAAACATCAGGATGTATATTATTTGCTATTCTATTTAATGCACCCATAGGTTCGCCTTGACTCCCGGTACATAAAAATATTATTTTATCTTTAGACATATTTTTTGCTTCTTTCAAATCTATTGGCTCATGAACATTTTTTAAATACCCACAATTTTTTGCCGCCTTATAAATTCTATGCATCGATCTACCGACTAAAGATATTTTTCTATTACAATTTTCTGCTGCTACAAAAGCACTTTCCATTCTTGCAACATTTGATGCAAATGATGTAATTATTATTCTTTTTTTTAATCTTTCGATTATTTTAATTAAATTTTTTCTAACATCAGACTCTGAACCTGATCTGCCAATACTAAACACATTTGTAGAGTCACAAACCATTGATAAAATTCCTTCATCACCAATTTTTTTTAATTTTTCAGAATTTATTTTTTCCCCTATTAATGGATCAGGATCACATTTCCAATCTCCAGTATGAAATATTTTACCTGCAGGAGTTTCTATCTTAAGTCCGTTAGGTTCAATTATAGAATGTGTAAGTGTTACATATTCAATTTTAAAGGGATTTAAATCTATTTTTCCATTTAATTGAACAATTTGAATATAATTAGATATATCAATTTTTTTTTCTTTAAATTTTTCTATAACTAAACTTGCGGTAAAAGGAGTGGCAAATATTTTACATTTTAAACTAGGCCAAACATAAGTAATTGCACCTATATGATCTTCGTGAGCATGTGTTAAAATTATGCCTAATAAATTTTCTTTTCTACTAACAATAAATCCAGGATCTGCATAAATTAAATCGATTCCAGGAGTCGTATCATCTGCAAAAGTAACTCCAACATCAACAATTATCCATTTTTGATTATCAGAATTTCCATAAGCATATAGATTCATATTCATGCCGATTTCACCAGCGCCGCCTAATGGACAAAATAATAATTCTTCTTTCATTTTAAATTATTAAATGAACTATTTTTAAAAGTCCATTTATAGTCAAATTTCGATCTATAATTACAGTGAAAGGCATTGAATTTTTAAAAAAATGAGCAAAACCTCCAGTAAAAATTATTTTATATTTTTTCTTAGTTTGTTTAAAAATTTTATTAATTACATTTGTAATTAGTCCAGAATAACCCCAATAAAAACCAGATCTAACAGCATGCAAAGTATTTTTACCTAAAATTTTTTTAACAGTTTTTAACTTTATATTAGGAATCATTGATGCTTTTGAGATTAATGTTCTTAAAGATAAATTTACACCAGGAGAGATAATACCACCTAAGTACTGATTCTTAATAACTACATCAAAAGTTGTTGCAGTCCCAAAATCAACGATTATGTAATTATTTTTATTATCGATCACACTTATTGCATTTGAAAGTCTATCAGAACCAATTTGTTTTTTATTTACTTTTATATTGACTGTTTTGGAAAGATTTATTTCTTTTAATTCAGTACTTTTTATTTTAAATTTTTCTTTTAAGATATTTTTAATTTTTTTATAAATAGTAGGAACTACACTGCAAAAAACTGCTTTTTGTATATTGTGATTTTTTGCAATAATTGATTTTAGTTTTTTTTTTATTAAATGATTTGAAATTAAACTTGTCTCCAATTTAATTTTTTTTAACAATTTTTTATTATCATTATAAAGGCAAATTTTTATATCTGTATTACCTATATCTCCTAGCAAAAACATTAGATAGTATTAATCAATTTAAACATTTAATTCAAACTTTTTAAGATTTTTTTTAAATTCTTTCAATATTATTTGGATTAGCTCTTCTTTGTGAATTTTCAATCTAGTCTCCCTGAAAATATTGGTTGATGGATAATTTCTTATAGAAGGGCTTTTTATCATATTAATTCCTATACCAATTATTAGATATTTTTTATTATTTTGAATTATTGTTTCTTGTAAAACTCCAGCAAATTTTTTTTTATTAATTAAAAGATCGTTTGGTTTTTTTATTACAATTTTACAATTAATAATTTTTGATAATGCTTTTTTTATTATTTTACAATTAAAATGATTTATTTTTTTTAATGATATGCTTTTATTTATAGAAAAAAAAATACTTATAAATAAGTTTCCTTTGAAAGATATCCATTTTTTTCCATATTGACCTCTACCTTTGATTTGATTATCAGATACGATTATTCCTTTTTTAAAATTTTTTTTTACCTTTTGAATAGCTATATCATTCGTACTTTTTACTTTTTTATATCGATAAAATTTAAAGGTCATCAAATAATATTTATTTTAGAAATAATTTCAATTAACCATCCTGGATAAATGAAATAAAAAAGAATAAATATTGTTGAAATAGTTAGTGAAAATTTCAATCCAAAATTGTGATTTTTATCAAACTGTATTTTTTCTGGATCAAAATAAATTATTTTAATTATTCTTAAATAGTAAAATGCTGCTATTACAGTAGATAACAAACCTATTATTGCTAAAAAGTACATTGAGTTTTCTATAACTGCCATAAAGATATAAAATTTCGCAAAAAAACCTGCTAGTGGTGGAATACCTGCTAATGAAAAAAGAATAATTAATAAACAAAATGAAAATAATGGATGATTTTTTGATAAACCTGAAAGATCTTCTATATTTTCATAGTATTTATCATTTTTCTTGAGCATAAATAAACATGAAAAAAAAGCCAAATTCATAAAAATATAAATAGTAATGTATAATATTGAACTATTAATTCCTGCTTGAGTCCCTGTTGATAAACCAGCTAAAGCGTAACCCATATGTCCGATAGAACTGTAAGCAATTAATCTTTTTAAATTTTTTTGACCTATTGCAGCAATTGCACCAAACAACATTGATGATATTGATAAAAAAATTATTATCATCTGCCATTGATCAATAATATTTATAAATGGAACATATAAAAATCTTATAAAAACTGTTAAAGCTGCAATTTTTGGTAATATAGCAAAAAAAGATGTTATTGAGGTTGGTGATCCTTGGTAAACGTCAGGTGCCCACATATGAAATGGAACTGCAGAAATTTTAAATGCTAATCCAACTAAAATAAATACAATACCAAAGGTAAGGACATAATTATCTGAATTTAAATTATCTGCAATTAAATTAAAATTTGTTGTTCCAGTAAAACCATAAATTAAAGAACAACCATATAATAAAAGACCTGATGATAAGGCACTAAGAACAAAATATTTAACACCCGACTCGGAAGATAATAAATTATCTCTATTAAAAGATGCAAGGACATATAACGCAAGAGACTGCAGTTCTAAACCCATATAAAATAATATTAAGTCGTTTGAGCTAATCATTACGATCATTCCTAATATTGATGATAATAATAAAATTGGATATTCAATTTTGAATATATTTATGGTTTGAATATATTTTTTTGACGCCAACATTACAAATATAGCAGATGAAATTGTCAAAATTTTCATAAAGGAAGATAAATAATCAATTTTATAAGAATTATTAAATAAAAATGCTTCTTCTTCTAATGGATGATTTAATATTAATGCTAAAGTTATGATTAAAAAAATTATACTTGAATTATAAATTATTATAGAACTATTTTTTTTGAATACTCCAAATAAAAGTAGAAGCATTATTCCAATTGAAATAAAAATTTCTGGAAATACTAAATTAAAATCTATCATTGTTATTTTTTTAACACATTATTATTATAAAACTCTATTAGATTACTTACTGATGCATCAGTAGTGCTTATTATTGGTTCTGGATAAAAACCAAAAAATAATATTGGTAAAGATAATGAACACAATATAAATATTTCAGATTTGTTTAAATCTAACAAATCTTTTAATTTTTCATTTTTAAATTTTCCAAAAATAACTCTTTTGTATAGCCATAACATATAAGCAGCTGCCAATATAACTCCTAAAGTAGCAATAATTGCTACTAAAAAATTTTTTTTAAACACACCAATTAAAACTAAAAATTCACCAACAAAACCACTTGTACCTGGCAGTCCAATAGCTCCAAGTGTAAAAATCATCAATAAAACTGAATACTTGGGCATTACAGATACTAAACCACCATAATCGTCTATTAGTCTTGAATGCATTCGATCATATATAACACCAACGCTCATAAATAGTGCCGCTGAAACAAGTCCATGACTTATCATTTGAAATATACTTCCTTCTATACCTTGTTTAGTAATAGTGAAAATTCCCAAAGTGACAAATCCCATATGAGCGACAGATGAATATGCAATTAGTTTTTTCATATCAACTTGCATTAAGGCTACTAAAGAGGTGTATATAATTGCTACTAAACTTAATGAAAAAACTAAGGGAATAAAAAAATCTGAGGCAGATGGAAATAAACCAATTGAAAATCTTATAAATCCATATCCTGCCATTTTAAGCAATATTGCTGCAAGCAATACAGATCCTGCTGTTGGAGCTTCAACATGAGCATCTGGTAACCATGTATGAACTGGCCACATTGGAGTTTTAACTGCAAAAGAACTAAAAAAAGCCAACCATAACCATTTTTGATATTTTATGTCTACACCAACATTATAAAGTTCCACATAATCAGTAGTTCCATTAATCCAATATATTGAAATAATTGCGATTAACATTAAAACAGAGCCAAGCAAAGTAAAAAGAAAAAACTTGAAAGCTGAATATACTCTTCTTTGACCACCCCATATTCCGATTATTAAAAACATTGGTATAAGTCCTCCCTCAAAAAATAAATAAAAAATAACAAGATCTAAAGAACAAAAAACACCAATCATCAATGTCTCCATTAACAAAATAGCTATTAAAAATTCTTTTATTTTATTTTTTATAGTGTGATTTACAGAAACTATGCATAAAGGTGTAATAAAAGTAGTTAAGATAACAAACAAAATAGATATACCATCAACCCCAACTTTATAATTTATGAAACCTAACCAATTTCTAATTTCTACAAATTGAAAAATAACGGAATTTTCATCAAATAAATACCAGAGATATAATGATAAAAAAAAATTCAAAAAAGAAACAAATAAAGCAATATATTTACTGCTTTTAGATTCATTTAAATTTGATTTTGTAAAAAAAATAAATAATACTCCAATAGTAGGAAGTAAAATTAACGATGATATGATAGGAAAATCCATTTTATTTTATTATTAAGAAGGTTAGTAGCAAAGAAAAACCAAGCAATATTACAAATGCGTACTGATATATAAATCCACTTTGGAATTTAACTGCTATGATAGAAAAATTTTTGATTATTCCAGAAATTCCATCAGGTCCAAATCTATCTATAAATCTTAAATCAATTTTTTTCCAAAAAAATAAACCAACATTTTTAGAAGTTTTAACAAACATATATTCATACAATTCATCAAAATACCATTTGTTTTTTAAAAATTGATAAATAGGTCTGTTATTTTCAATTAATATTTT
>CETI01197030.1_pt1 | contig 10591 bp, 10 predicted proteins | sample 361441 | NCBI WGS metagenome assembly CETI01 (sample SAMEA2622478, study PRJEB7988) | marine metagenome | biome: marine biome (ENVO:00000447); feature: deep chlorophyll maximum layer (ENVO:xxxxxxxx); material: "saline water (ENVO:00002010), including plankton (ENVO:xxxxxxxx)" | depth 90 m | reverse complement strand
TATTTCTTACTTTTTATTTAAAAAAGGCTATAAAATAAAATCATAATTACTTATGAAATTAATTCTTAGTTTAGACTTAAGAAAAAGTATATAGGTACTATTATGATATTTGCAAAAGAGTTCTACTCAAAAAAAATAAAAAAATGCAGCATTTCTAATTCTAGAAAAAAAATTAAAAAAAATGAAAATCAAAATGCAAAATTTTTATTAGAAAAAAGATTTCTTTGGATGAAAGAATATATTAAAAATAAGAAAAATATAATTGAGCTAGGTTCTGGCAATGGGATCAGTAAAGATATATTAAAAAATAAAAAAATAATTTTAACTGACATTCAAAAGTATTCATGGATTGAAAAAAAAGTTGATATGACAAAATTAAATTTGGGTAAAAAGTATAAGAAAAAGGTTGATATTTTCATAATAAATCATGCACTTCATCATTGTTCAAATCCAGCAAAACTTTTAAAAAATATAACGATTTATTTAAAAAAGGGTGGATTAGTTTTAATAAATGAGCCAGAAATTTCTTTTTTTTTAAAATTATTCCAAGTCATTTTAGATGATGAAGGCTGGTCTTTTAATGTTGATATTTTTGACACTAAAAAAAATATCTTCAAGCCCAATAGCCCATGGGATGCTAATACCGCTGTAGCAAAGTTATTATTTGGTAATGAAAAAAAATTTCACTTAAATTTTCCTAAGTTTCAAATTGAAAAAAATGAATTATCAGAATTCACTATATTTTTAAATTCTGGGGGAGTGATAAATAATACATTTTATATACCTACTAATAGATTCTTTTTTAATTTTTTAAACTATATAGATCGAATACTTATTTTTTTACTGCCAGGAATTTTTGCTTTAAATAGAAGTATAGTTTTAAGAAAAATAAGATAGTATTTTAATTGTTTGGTATATCTTTACATTTTAATAAATAGCTATCAAGAATATCTGTTAAAGATGTTTTTTTTACACAATTTTTATTTAAAATAGTTTCTAAAACATTGTCATCACCCCATAAAGGTTTAATGATATAAACAATTTGAATTTTATTTTTTATCAATTGGTTAATAAAAAAATTTCTATATGTTTGAAAATATTCATGGTTTATTGCAGGATATGCATGATGCTTGTACCAATATTTATTCGGTGAAAAATCATATGATGAAATGATAACAGATATAAACTGATAATCTGTTACTAAAGTTTTTTTTCTTTGGTCTTTTTTAATTATTTTAATTGCTTGTTGCAATTTTGAAATTTCTTCTTTTGGATTTTTTGGGTACAGTGGAGTTATCCACTGCAGCCCGCTTAGTTTTTTATGTAAAATTTTAGCATCAATTTTTTTATTAAAACTTACTTTTCTTAAATCCATAAAATCTCTTTGATGAATATATTTGCCCCAATAATAAGAAGAAGATGTGATTGTTAAAATGATTAAAAAATAAAAAATATAATTTTTTTTCTTAAAATACTTTAAGCAATATGCATGAGATAAACCGGCAAATATAGGAATAGTAAAAAATATAAATATACCGTTAATCGTCATTAATTGATGAGCTATTAAAGCAAACGCTGAACCTATTAAAGAAATTATAATAAAAAAATCATTACTTTTAAGATATTTTAAATCATTTAATATTTCTTTTATGACTATAAATAAAAGGAAAAACAAAGATAAATGTATTAGTTTAAAACGCATTATTATTCTTTGAAATTCTAGCGGAAAAAGAAATTCTAGCCTGTTTTCTCCTAATGATATTGGGAAAAAAATATATTGATTAAAAAAAGAGGTTATTGGAATTTTAGTAATTAATATAGTCAATAAAAAAATAAAAATAAATATCAAGGATCCTAAAAAACCGTAAATTATATTTTTTAAATTAAAATAAAAAATAAAGTGAAAAATAGATAGAAATAAAATTATTAAAATAAAATGGCCAGTAGGAGCCTGTTTAGTTAAAAAAGAAAATCCTAAGCTAATCGGTAATAACATCCAATAAATTTTTTCATTTTTTTTTAAAGCAAGAATAAAAAGATATATTGAAATTATAGACATGTACGCAGATTGGTGATCTACATAAGGTGTTCCTGCAGAAGGGTATGCTAAAATAGAAACAAAAAATGAATATAAAAAGGCGTAAAAAATACTTAATCCAAATTTTCTTAATACATAAAAAGTTACAATAGTAAAAAGTGAGTTAAATAATGAAGCATATAAAACATAACTAAACCATGAAGTGCCAAATATTTTAAAAATCAGTGCTACAGTAAAATCAATAAACGGGCCAGTGATTGTCCAATAGTCTCGAAATGGAAAATTCCCGTTAGCAACTTCATATCCAGCATTAAAGCTAAAAAAACTATCAATCGGGTTTATACCTTGGTATCCATAATATTGATTAATTAATACTGAAAGAAGAACTAATAAAATTATAGAAATTATTTTTTTTGTTTTATCGGGTATTGCTTTATAGAAATTGAACATAAAAAAGTATATGTTTTTTTTAATCAATACTATTGATATATAAACTATTGAATAAATGCACTTACTTTTTATAGAAAAAAGGATATAAAACAGTAAAATAAAATGTCTGCATTAGCTAAAAACTATAATAGAAGAAAAATTTCTTTTAAAAAAGGAAAAGGAAGTTTCCTTTACTCAACAAATGGAAAAAAATATTTAGATTTTGTACAGGGTATTGCTGTTAATTCATTAGGTCATGCAAATCCATTCTTAATTAAAGCTATAAATAACCAAGCAAAAAAAGTTTGGCATGTTTCAAATGCATTCGTAATACCTGAAGGAGAAAAGCTTGCAAAAAGATTGACCCAAAAAACTTTTGCTGATTATGTTATTTTTCAAAATAGCGGTGCAGAAGCCACAGAAGCTTCAATAAAAATTGCTAGAAGATATTTTTTTTCTATTGGAAAACCTCAAAAAAATAGAATTCTTTGTATAAAAAATTCATTTCACGGAAGAACACTAGCTACAATTTTTGCAAGTGGTTCAAAAAAAATGGTCGAAGGTTTTGGCCCAAAAGTTGCTGGTTTTGACCATTTTAAATTTGGAAATCATCATTCTTTAAAAAAAGCTATAACGAATAAAACAGCGGCAATTATGGTTGAGCCTATACTAGGAGAGGGTGGTATAAAAGTTATCCCTAATTGGTGTTTGAAAGAATTAAGAAAAATCTGTAATAAAAAAAAAATTCTATTAATACTAGACGAAGTACAGTGTGGAATTGGAAGAACAGGTAAATTTTTCGCATTTAATTATTCAAAAATTAAACCAGATATTGTACCTATTGCAAAAGGTATTGGAGGCGGATTCCCGCTTGGTGCAGTTTTGATGAATAAGAAAGTTGCTTCCGCTATGATACCAGGTAGTCACGGCTCTACTTTTGGAGGAAATCCTCTAGCGATGAGCGTAGGTAATGCAGTTTTAGATCAAGTTTTTAAAAGAGGATTTTTAAAACATATTCAAAAAATTTCTAAGTATTTTCATTCTGAATTGAACAAAATAAAATACGAGTATCCTAAAATTATTAAAGAAGTAAGAGGAGTAGGGCTTTTAATTGGTTTACAATTATTTAAAGATCAAACAAAATTTATAAAAAAATTAACGGATAATAAACTTTTAACAATTAAAGCAGGAGAAAATGTCATAAGAATTCTTCCTCCACTAAATGTTAAAAAAAATGAAATAGATTTATCAATAAAAATTATAAAAAAAGTTTGCAAAGAAATTAAATCAAAGTGAAAAATTTCATAAATATATCAGATGTTTCAAAAAAAGAGCTAAGAAATATAATTGATAATGCTAAATTTAGAAAAAAAAAAAGATCTGGTCTAAATAAAAATTCTGTTGATAAAGATAATTTTTTAAATGGTAAAATTTTAGTTATGATATTTGAGAAACCATCTACTAGAACAAGAATATCTTTTGATCTAGCTGTAAAACAATTAGGTGGAAGTTCGTTAGCTTTAAATCCTGAAGAAATACATTATGGTAGTGGCAATGAAAGTATACATGATACTTCACAAATATTATCCCAATATGCTGACATTATTATGATGAGAACTTATGAACATAAAAAGATTTTGGAATTTTCAAAATATTTAACTATTCCAATTATTAACGGCTTAACAGATCTCAATCACCCTTGCCAAATTATGTCTGATGTTATGACTTTTGAAGAATTAAAAGGACCAATCGCAGGTAAAAAAATTGCCTGGGTGGGAGATGGTAATAATGTTGTTTTCTCCTTAATTGAAGCTGCAGTTATGTTTGATTTTGAATTATCAGTTGCATGTCCAAAAGGATACGAGCCAAATAAAAAAATATTAAAATGGGCGCAAAAAAATAAAAAAAATATTCTAGTTACAAGAAACCCTTCCCTTGCGGTAAAAGATGCTGATTGTGTAATGACTGATAAGTGGATATCTATGAATGATAAAATTAATAAAAATATTAAAAAGAAAAAATTTAAGCCATATCAAGTTAATAAAAAATTAATGAATCTTGCAAAAAATAATTCTATATTTATGCATTGCTTACCAGCTAGCAGAGGTGATGAGGTTACTAACGATGTAATAGACGGTAAACAATCCGCTGTATGGTTAGAAGCATTGAATAGAATTCATATACAAAAAAGTATTATTGAGTGGTGTTTAAAATAAATCTTATTGTACAGGTAGTGGATTATCAGAATTTTCATTCATGTATAATATTACCGCTGCTCTGTCTTTTGCATCTTTTAATCCAGCGTAAGACATTTTAGTTCCTTGCACCCATTCTTTAGGTTTTATCAAAAAACCATTCATCTCTTCAAATGACCATTTCTTACCATGTGCAAGCATAGCTTTTGAATATTTATAATCTGTTACAGCTCCCGCATTCCTACCAATCACTCCCCATAAAGCTGGACCAATTTTATTACCACCATCTTTTGCAATACTGTGACATGCTTTACATTTTGAAAATACTTTAGCTCCGTCCGTTGCGCTTACTGACGCAAATAAAGCCATGATACTTTCGCTCTCAAGATTTTCTGAATTTGTTTCGGAAGCATTAGTACTATCGACCGTAGTTGAACTCGTAACTTGGTAAGCTGATTTTTCTGGTTTCTCCACATTATATATTGTGTCTGCAATCTTATTTATTCCAATTAAAAGGATCACAGCAAACGCAACAGAAACAACAATTTTATTCATTTTAATAAGTGTTATAAATTTAGTACAACAGTATACAATTTATATCATGACCTATATTAGTAAAATAGACTTTTAGACGCATAATTTTATTATTTTATGAAAAATACCGCAATAATAATACCGACCAGGCTATCAGCTAAAAGATTTCCAAACAAACCTTTAGCTGAAATTAATAATATTCCTATGGTTATCCATGTTCTTAAAAAGGCAAAAAAAGCAGAAGTCGGAGAAGTATTTGTAGCGACCCCAGACAAAAAAATTTTTGATTTAGTTAATAATAATGGAGGGACAGCGATCTTAACTAAAAAAAATCATATGTCAGGCAGTGATAGAATCTATGAAGTATATTCAGAAAAAATAAAAAATAATATTGATCTAATAATTAATTTACAAGGTGATATGCCTAATATAAATCCAGACAATATAATAAAACTTGAAAAGCTAATGAAAGCTAATAGTTGTGATATTGGTACTTTAGCATCTCCTATAAAAGACGATAGCGAATTGCAAGATACTAATATTGTTAAAGTTCGTGTTGATCAGGCATTAAAAGATGATAGTTTTTGCGAAGCAAAGGATTTTTTTCGCAAGAAAAAAGATTTGATTAACGATAAAATCTACCATCATCTAGGCTTATACATATTTACAAAGGATGCTCTAACAAGGTATGTAAAGTTATCAAGATCTAAATTAGAAATTGAAAGAAACCTAGAACAAATGAGAGCTATGGAAAATAATATGGTAGTTAAAGTTGGACTATCTAACTCCATGCCATTAAGTGTAGATACAGAAGAGGATTATAAAAAAGTAAAAAAACAAATGGAAAATAATGAGCGATAAAATAAAAATAGCTTTTCAAGGTGAAAAAGGTGCATACTCACATTTAGCATGTTTAGAAATATTCCCAAACGCAGAAGCTTTTGGTTGTTCAACTTTTGAAGAAGCTTTTCAGTTAGCCAAGGATAATTCTGAATATAAGATTATAATACCAATAGAAAATTCTTTAGCCGGAAGAGTTGCAGATATACATTATCTTATTCCAAAATATAAACTACAAATTCATGCTGAGCATTTTCAAAAAGTGAGTCATAATTTACTTGCAGTGAGAGGTACAAAAATAAAAGATATTAAAAGTGTCAGAAGCCATTCACAAGCGATTGGTCAATGTAGAAAATTTATTACTAAAAATAATTTAAAAACAATTATATCCGCGGATACAGCTGGTTCTGCAAAATACATTGCAGAAAAAAAAAATAAAAGCGAGTCTGCAATTGCTTCTGAATTAGCTGCTAAAATTTATGATTTAGAAGTCTTACAATCTAATATTGAAGATGAATCAGGAAATGTAACTAGATTTTTTGTTATGGGAAAAGAATCCAAACACCCTGATTTAAAAAATAAAAAATATATTACAAGTTGCATTTTTAAACTAAAAAGCATTCCTGCGGCACTTTATAAAGCTCTAGGTGGTTTTGCCACAAACGGGGTAAATTTATGCAAATTAGAAAGTTTTTCTGTTAAAAATACATTTGATCAAGTTAATTTTTATATCGATATAGAGGGTCATATAGAAGATCCAGCTTTACAGAAAGCACTTGAAGAACTAGGTTTTCATACCCAAAAATTAGACATATTGGGTGTTTATGAGGCCCATCAATTCAGATTAAAAAAATTATAAACAACCTACAGTAATATTGTAGTTCTTATTTTTATACTGATATAATAAAATAGGAGGCTGGCAGCGGGTGGAATTTTTTGAACAACCCGGTCAGGACGGAAACGTAGCAGCCGCAACAAAAATATTTCAGGTTGTTGTTCAGTCTCCTTAATAATTAGTAACTAAATATGGAAAATAAAACTTACACGGTGCTTGCTTTAAAATATAGGCCTCAAAATTTTGATGAATTAATTGGCCAAGATGTAATGGTGCAAACAATAAGCAATTCCATAAAATTAGATAAATTACCTAACGCATATTTACTTACAGGAATACGGGGAGTTGGAAAAACAACAACCGCACGGTTGATTGCAAAGGCTCTAAATTGTTTAAAAGGTATAGATAAAATATGCAAAACTAACCCATGTGAAAATTGTAAATCTATATCTAATTCAAATCATATGGATGTTATCGAAATGGATGCTGCATCAAAAACCGGCATTGATGATGTAAGGGAATTAATCGAGTCAGGAAAATATAATCCTACAATTGCCAAGTATAAAATATTTATTATCGATGAAGTTCATATGCTTTCCAAGCAAGCATTTAATGGTTTACTTAAAACTTTAGAAGAACCTCCTCCACATTTAAAATTTATATTTGCAACAACTGAAGTTAAAAAAATACCCATTACCATAATATCAAGATGTCAAAGGTTTGATCTAAGTAGAGTTTCAATACAAATTTTGTTTGATAATTTAAAAAAAATTTCAAAACTTGAAAAAGGAAATATAACTGATGAAGCTTTGAAACTAATAGCTAAAACATCAGAGGGCTCTGTTCGAGACTCATTGTCTCTTTTAGATAGAGCTTTAATTAGTCAAAATCATACTGAAAAAACTGTTGATGAAAATCATGTGAGGCAAATGCTTGGAATAGCAGATAGATCAAGAATCCTAGAGATTTTGCAACTCCTTATAAAAGGTGATCAAAAGAAAACAATTTCACAACTAAGAGAATTAGTAAAAGAAGGATTAGATCCTTCCAATTTTCTTAATGATTTGCTGGAAGTGATACACTTTGTGCTACAAAAGAAGGAATTAGATCATTCAAGTCAGGATTTACCATTATCAGAGACAGAAAATGAAATGATAAATTCAATTTCAAAAGATGTAAATACTTCAACTCTAATAATGTTTTGGCAGTTTATACTAAAAAGTTTAGATGAGTTATCAATTGTTTCTAATCAAATTTTATCATTAGAAATGTTAATTATAAGATTAATACATCTAAAAGATTCTCCTTCGTACGAGGCAGTCTTGGACTCATTAAAAAAGGAAAATAATAACGAAATAGAAAAAGACTTTAAAACAACCAATTTAATAACTAGAAGCGAACAAAGTAAAATTTCAAAAGATCAAATCAAAACAACAACACAAACTAAACTTGATACTGATTTTTTAAAAGAAAATAAATCTAAAGATATTTATTTAAAAGAAAAAATAAATACTTTTGAAGATTTAATTGAAATTTCATCATTGAAAAAAGAAATTAGCTTGAAGTATGATTTAGAACGAAATGTAAATTTAGTAAAATTTGAAGATGGTAAAATTGATATATCCTTTAATGAAAAACTTGGAAAAGATTTTGTAAGGAAGCTTTCGGAAAAGTTACACGAATGGACTGGAAAAAGATGGGTAATAACCTTAACAAAAGAGATAGGCCAAAAAAGTTTTCTAGAAAAAAAAATAATAGATAATAATAAAATTATAGAGGATGAAAAAAAAGGAAATACATATAAAAAATTTAAAAGCGTATTTCCAGATGCAGAATTAATAAATGTCGACGAAAAGGAGTAGAATATGAAAGATTTTTCAGATTTGTTATCCCAAGCTAAAGAAATGCAAGAAAAAATGAAAGAAACGCAAGATATTATAAAAAAAATTGAAGTCGAAGGTTTAGCAGGAGGTAATTTAGTTAAAGTAATTATGAATGGAGATAATGAATTAAAAAAAGTTATTTTAGATGATAATTTACTAAAGGAGCCTAAAGAAATTATTGAAGATTTAGTTGTTTCAGCTGTAAATGATGCAAAATCTAAAATAAAGAAAAAGACAACCGATGAAATTTCAAAAGCTACGGGAGGAATTAATTTTCCTCCAGGTTTTAAATTTCCTTTATAAAATAATAGATGACCTCAAACAAAGTTAAAGATATAGAAGATTTAATAAAAATAATTTCTAAATTACCTGGATTAGGACCAAAATCGGCAAAAAGAATTGTTTTAAAATTAATAAATAATAGAGAAGAATTAATTAAACCCTTAGCTAAAACCTTAGCGCAAATTTATAAAAATGTTGTTCGTTGTAATATTTGTGGAAATCTTAAAGCTTTAGATACCGTATGTTTTTGCACTACTAAAAAGTATGATCAAATTTGTGTAGTTGAAAATATCGCTGATATGTGGGTTATCGAGAATACCGGTATATTTAAAGGGCATTATCACATATTAGGAGGAACTTTACCTTCGTTAGAAAATAAAAAAGATGATGAATTGCTTATATCTTCACTGATAAACCGTGTTAAAAAAAATTCAGTAAAAGAAATAATTTTAGCTACTAGTGCAACTATAGAAGGTCAAACTACAGCGCACTATATACAAGATAGTTTAAAAAATGAAAAAGTTAAAGTTTCAAAGCTAGCACAAGGACTTCCAGTCGGTGGTGAGATAGAATTTTTAGATGATGGAACTTTATTTTCAGCTTTTAAAAATAGAAGCCCAATAGTTGAAGATTAATTTTTTTTTAAAAATCTGTTAAAATGTAGAATGGGTTCCGTATAACCTGATGGCTGTTCTCTACCTTTAAAAACCAAATCGCAAGCTGCTTTAAAAGCAATAGAAGAGTCAAAGTCATCTGACATACGCTTATATGAAGCATATCCTTTTAAATCTGGATCTTTAATATTTTGTTTATCGACGATTTTAGCCATTTTTTTCATAACTTCTAATACTAGCTCTTTCTTACAAATTCCATGATGTAACCAATTAGATATATGTTGAGATGAAATTCTTAAAGTTGCTCTGTCTTCCATTAGTCCCACATTATTTATATCTGGTACCTTTGAACAACCTACACCTTGATCTATCCATCTTACTACATATCCCAAAATACCTTGTGCATTATTTTCTAATTCTTTAGTAATTTCTTCCAAAGACCAGTTCGGTCTGTCTGCGATTGGAATAGTAAGTATCTCAGATATTTTTGCAGAAGTTCTATTTTTCAATTCTTTATGTTTTAAAAAAACATCCACCCGATGATAGTGCATAGCATGAAGTGTCGCTGCAGTCGGTGAAGGAACCCAAGCACAATTAGCACCCGACTCAGGATGACTAATTTTTTGAGACATCATATCAGCCATTTTATCTGGAGCGGCCCACATTCCTTTTCCAATTTGAGCTATACCTGAAAAACCGCAAGCTAATCCAATATCTATATTATTATTTTCATATGCAGCGATCCATTTAGTAGATTTCATATCTCCTTTTTTAACTACAGGTCCGGCTTCCATTGATGTGTGTATTTCATCACCTGTACGATCTAAAAAACCCGTATTAATAAATACGACTCTATTTTTTACTGCTCTAATACATTCTTTCAGATTTACTGTAGTTCTTCTTTCTTCATCCATTATTCCAATTTTAATTGTGTATTTTTT
>CETI01221679.1_pt1 | contig 10595 bp, 18 predicted proteins | sample 361441 | NCBI WGS metagenome assembly CETI01 (sample SAMEA2622478, study PRJEB7988) | marine metagenome | biome: marine biome (ENVO:00000447); feature: deep chlorophyll maximum layer (ENVO:xxxxxxxx); material: "saline water (ENVO:00002010), including plankton (ENVO:xxxxxxxx)" | depth 90 m | reverse complement strand
TATGCATTAGTTTTTTATAATACTATGCAATGGTTCATGGCATTACCTGATCCAAACAATGCACAGGCAGGGTTTGTATCTGTTGTAGTTGGTGCTGGTGCGGCCTGGTTTGGTCTTTACGTTAACGGTAAAAAGACAGACATCACTAAAAAATAATTACCAAACATTGACAAATTGTCAATCTGTTATACAATATAGTAATGAAGAATTATTACGACACTCTGGGAGTTCCAGAAGATGCTTCTGACGAACAAATCAAAAAAGCATTTAAAGATATTGCCAAAAAAGAACATCCAGATCGTGGAGGTAATGAAGCAGTATTCAAGGAAGCCAACGAAGCATACGACACACTAAAAGATCCAAAGAAAAAACAAGAATACGATACTATTAGAAAGTACGGCGAAGGGTTTGGCGGGCAAGGTACAAACTTTAACTTTACATCAGGAGACTTTGATATATTTGAGGATTTCTTTTCTGGTTTTGGTGGACAAAGTCCTTTTAGAAGAACAAATGTTCGTAGACAAAGACCACAAGTGAATAGAAGTATAAATGTTAAAATGGCTGTATCAATCAAAGAAGCAATGATGCACCACGAAAAAACCATTTCATACAAATTGCCTTCCGGCAAAGAAGAATTTGCAACAGTTAAAATCCCTGCAGGAGTACAAAACGGAGTTACGTTTAAGTACAGAAATCTTGGTGACGACTCTGATCCACGATTGCCTAGAGGAGATTTGATGGTTCAAATGACTGTCCTCGATTCGGATGGATACACAAGGAAAGGAAACGACTTATACACTGATAAAACTATTAGTTGTTTTGATGCTATAAGAGGTTGTGAAGTACAATTAAAAACATTAACAGATACAATAATTAAAATTAATGTACCACCAGGCACACAACCAGGCACACTTATTAATTGCAAAGGACAAGGAATGCCTGTACATCAATCATTAAATATTAGAGGGAATCTTTATGTAAAAGTTGTAGTGCTGATACCACAATTATCACAAAAGGATTTAAATAAAATAAAAGATTTATGAGAACAAAAACAAAATATATTCACGTAAACCAACACAAAATACGTGCAAATAAAAAGAACGGTACTAACGAACCTGTTATTACGATTAAACAAGGATCTAGTAATACATATTGTCACGAAGTTGAAATACAAGGACCTAGTCATGTAATATATGGCGGAAATGATAAACCATTATTATCATGTGGTGCAAGAGTTGTTATAAAAACAGAAAGTGATGTAAAGGTAATAAAATGATTACTATATACGAACATCCTAGCGATTTTTTAAACGAGGTAAGCACACCGTTTAACTTTGACAATGATTCAATTCCTATGTACAAAGATATTGAACGTTTTGAAAGAGATATGATAGGTTGCATGAAATCAAATAACGGGTTAGGTTTAGCATCAAACCAAATAGGCATTACCAAACGTTTCTTCGCAATAGGACACGAGTCATTTGACAATATTAAAAAACCTGTTATAATGTGGAATCCAGAGTTAGTTCATACTTCTGAAGAAAAAGTTTTGGACCTCGAAGGATGTTTAAGTTTTGTAGGAGTATTTGTACAAGTACTTAGACCAAAACAAATAACAGTAAAATGGCAAAATATTAAAGGAGAAACATTGGAAAGTAATTTAGATAACATGGAGTCAAAATGTTTCCAACACGAATTAGATCATTTAAATGGAGTTACTTTTGATCAAAGAGTATCTAAATTAAAATGGGATATGGCTATAAAGAGAAAGGATAAACTAGATGCTAGAGGCTAACGAAAACTTAGAAGATATTTTTGAAGCGGCAGTAAAAGAAGCAGAAAAAAGAAAACACGAATACGTAACTGTTGAACACTTGCTTCTTGCACTTATTAAAAATAAAGACATTGGTACAATCCTTCATGATTTTAAAACAAATGTATCTGCTTTAATAAGAGATATTGAAGATTATTTAGATAATAAATGCGGTGATATAGTTAAAAAAAGCGAAGGTCCAGTTGCTCCTAGAAAAACTGCATCACTGGAAAGACTATTGAACAGAGCATTTACTCAAGCATTATTTCAAGGCAGACAAGACGTTAATGCATTAGACGTATTATTAAGCATATTCTCAGAAAAGAAAAGTTATAGTGTATATTTCTTAAAAACGCACAAGGTTAACAGAGAAGACTTACAAGATATGTTAAGTGCAGAATCTATACTTGACGAATCAATGATGCCTGGTATGGGAATGGATCCACGTGGGCAAACACATCAAGAACAAAAATTAAGACCCAATCAAGCAGACAGAATTCTCAGAAACTATTGTGAGAATCTAAATCAAAAGTATTTAGATAAAAAGATTGATCCAGTAATAGGCAGAGAAGAAGAAACAGAACAATTAAAACAAACTCTAGCAAGGAGAAATAAAAACAATGTATTGCTAGTTGGTGATCCGGGTGTGGGTAAAACTGCTGTCGTTGAAGGATTAGCAAGACGTATTACTAAAAACAAAGCAGATGTTCCAGATTATTTGCGTGAACACGTTGTATTCTCTTTAGATGTTGGTAGTTTACTAGCAGGTTCTAAATATAGAGGTGACTTTGAAGAAAGATTTAAGTTAATTTTAAATGCACTTGATCAAAAAGGTAAAACAATACTATTCATCGACGAAGCACACATGATGGTAGGTGCAGGAACTACACAAGGTGGTTCCATTGATCTTGCAAACTTAATGAAACCAATACTTACAAAAGGCAATATTAAGGTTATTGCATCTACTACTTGGGAAGAATACAGAAAATTCTTTGAAAAAGATAGAGCATTGATGAGAAGATTCCAAAGATTACAAATTGGAGAACCATCAACAGAAACTTGTATTAAAATTTTAAAAGGAATCAAGCACTATTACGAGAAGTTTCACGGTTGTACAATTACTGACGAAGCCTGTGAAGATGCTGTAGAATATTCACATAAATTTGTAGCAGATAAAAAACTTCCAGATAAAGCAATCGATGTTATCGATGTTGCCTGTGCAAGATTAAAACTTAACAATGTTAAGGACGGTAAAATTGATCATGATCAAATTATTCATGAGATATCTAAAATGACAGGAATATCAATTGAACAACTTGCTAAGAAAGAAGCAAAACATTTAGAAAACTTACAAGAAAAAATGAAGTTGCAAGTGTTTGGGCAGGACAAAGCAATTAACACAGTGATTGATAAAATTTTAATTGCTCGAGCAGGACTTAAAAACTTGAACAAACCAGTTGGATCGTTTTTATTTTTAGGACCAACAGGTTGTGGTAAAACTGAGACTGCAAGACAACTAGCAAAAACACTTGGTGTTGAACTTGTAAGGTTTGATATGTCTGAGTATCAAGAGAAACACTCTATTGCAAAACTAATTGGATCACCTCCTGGTTACGTTGGTTATGAAGATTCAAACATGGGCGGTGGTATGTTTATAAACGAAGTAGAAAAGAATCCACACGCAGTAGTCTTATTTGATGAAATAGAAAAAGCACATCGAGATGTATCTAATATGCTATTGCAAGTTATGGATTATGGAAATGCAACAGGCTCAAATGGTAAAAAAGCAGATTGTAGAAATATTATTTTAATTCTTACATCTAATTTAGGTGCAGAAGCAATGGAGAAAAATGCAATTGGTTTTGGTGCTCATGACAAAACAGGTGAGGACGAAGCCGCAACAAAAAGATTTTTTGCTCCTGAGTTTAGAAATAGACTTGATGCTACTGTCAAATTTGATAAATTAGGCGAAGATACTATGAAGTCTATTGTTAAAAAATTCTTATTAGAACTTAACACCATGACTATTGAGAAAAATGTAGAAGTTAATGCAACTGATCCTGCAATAGATTTTTTAATCAAAAAAGGATTTGATGCTAAAATGGGTGCAAGACCTTTACAAAGACTTATTGATGACGAGATTAAGAAACCGTTATCTAAAATGATCTTATTTGGTCAACTACAAGAAGGCGGAATGGTTGAAATTGATTTAAGTGATGATGTTATTCCTAAAATTGCAATTAATTTTAAAGCACCGCAAGTTCTAAAATCTTCAAAACCAAAAGAAGAAAAAGATGCGAAAGCACCACAATAAACTTTTTTACGGACAATTTACTCACAAGACTGTATTTAAAATGCCGTGGACTCACGCATTGTATCCTACAACAGATGAACATCTAATGAGATTTGTAAAGAACCAAGGATACTTTTATGGTAAGCAACACCCCATGGCCGGAGACCTTGCAGGATTTATAATGGCAAACAGACAGAATGTAAAGTTTAGAATACAAAGAGATAAAACATTCTTTTACAGTGATTTTCAAACTGCACTAGAAATTGTTACAAAGTATTGGAATTATCTATACGACATTTCTAGTATTGACTTAGATATTGCAGATAAGTTAGATAAGAATATAGTGGTTTGTAAAAGATATCCACACAACAATATGCAATACCAAATACATTTAAAGAAAGATGTACATCAAGTATTGGATCAAAACGAAAAAGAATCATTTGTACAATTCTGTAATACGAACAAAGAGAACATTAAGATAACAAATAAAAATGTTGTGGAGTATGTATCCGGCAAAAGTCCATACTGTTGGCATGGATATTTTTTTGTTAAGGATGAAAAATTTTTATCAGCATTATACATTATTATTGAAAAGGCTATTGACAAAGTACAAAAGTATATTAAAATATAAACATGAACGATATTATTAAAAAACTTCGAGAAAGAAAAATCCTAAGTACTGATTCGTTAGTTGAATCAACTATAACTAAAAACTGGTACGGTAGTCCTGTTGATATTAAAGCAACATTGATAGTGAAAGAACTCAAGGAAAATTATTGTGTATGCCAGGAATACAGAGAAGCAGACGGTAAGGCATACAAAATAAAGTATCTGGACATCACAACTATTGACGGGCAAGAACCAAATGAACTGGCCGCTGTGTATGGATTAGGTCCAAAAACTGCAAGATTTTATAAACGTAAATCCAATAAATAACAACGATGGCACAAACAAGTACAACATTAGCAGGACAAACTAAACATAAAGCAAACGTCACAGGTACGGACATTAGTTTTAATGAGGTTGCGGGTGTATATAAAATATCATCAACAACTACATCATTAAACAATTACTCAGTTCGTGACTTAATCACAGTAACAGGAACCACAAACAACAACAAAACCTATACTGTAAAAACTGTTGTATCTGTAAATGAAATCACAGTTGAAGAAAGTGTTACTGACGAAGCGGCAGACGGTTCAACAGTATTCACATTAGACCATACAGGTTTTGTTACTGATAAAGCAAAAGGTGACGGTTATTATTCACAGGGTGATGGAACACATACCGTTGTTTTCAATTTAACTAATCGTGGTGATTCTACAGACGACTTTAATGGAACAGTAAAAATGCAAGGTTCACTTGCAACAACACCTACCGAAGACGATTGGTTTGATATTGCTGGTACATCACATACATCAGATCAAAGCACAACCACTGTTTCATCAAATTTTACTGGTAATTTTGTTTGGGTCAGAGCAAAAATTACTACTACAAATGGCACATCAAATGGTGCCATGATTACTTCTATACTTTACAACAATTAATTTAGATTGACAATATCCATATCTGTGTTATAGTTAGATATGACAGATAAAGAACTAGAAGATATTCAAACAGTAAACGTAAATGTAACTCCAGAATCAGTAGATCTACACGTAGAAATCATAAGAGATAACGGGTATACAATAATGAAAAACTATTCATTGTATACTAGATATGTTGCTATCCTTTTGTTAGGTATGTGGATAATGGGTATGGTGCTAAATGGATCAAATTAAGATAACTTGCCAGGATAATGGCAAGATTGCAGAAGCAGAAGTTTTAAGTCAAACAGACAAATATCTTAAAGTAGTGTTAATAGGTACTAACCTAACACTTGAATTGTTTAAAAACGATCCAAACAAACCGTATATAGGTAACAAATCAGGTTTAGAGTTCTTTTACAAACCTGAATAAATACGTTTAATGAAAGCAAACGAATTTATTACAGAAAACATAGACACTGAAGCAACCAGAGAACTTGATCTGTTCATTATGAACGATGAAGATCTTTATCGTAGACGTTTTATGCCTATTATCTTAAATTTAAAAAGAAAGATGGCAAAAGGTGTATATGATCACAAACTAGCAGTAAAACTTTGGATGTATCTTGTTGATGATGCCGCAAAAGAATATGTAAAACAATACGGCTCACAAACTGATGATGTAAAAGATATGTTTCCAAAGGAAGTTAGAATGCAAGTTGCTCAAGATCTAGCAGATAGAGAAAAAGAAAATATAGAACAAGGCGAATACAATGTTGCTAAAGGAACTGTTTCTTAAAGAGGACGATAGATCCACAGCAGTTTTTGCCTTTGGTCGATTCAATCCTCCCACAATAGGACACGCACAATTAATTAATAAAGTACAATCCATGGCTAAACAAGTCAATGGAATGGGATATATTTTCCTATCACACTCGCAGAATAATAAAAAAGATCCACTATCATTTAAAGAAAAACAATCTTACATTTCTAGTCAAATTAATGATCCAAATTTATATATTGGAGATGCTGGAGTAAAAACAATCATACAAGCACTACAAAAAATACAAGAACAAGGAAGAACTAGAGTAATAATGATTGCTGGTTCTGATAGAGTTGTTGATTTCCAAAAATTATTAAATCAATACAATGGTAAACCTGACAAAGCAGGAAACGAATTGTATAAATTTGATCACATAGAAGTTGTTAGTGCTGGACAAAGAGATCCAGACGAAGAAGGTGTTGCAGGAGCATCGGCATCAAAGGCAAGAGAACTAGCAAATAAAGGACAATGGCATGAATTCGCCAAAATAATAATGGGCGGAAATGCTGGTAAAGTTTTATATGATAGAATACAAGATCGTTTAGGAGAGCAGATTGACGAAAACAACAAAAAGTTGTATAATGAAAATATGAATAATAAACCAGTTGTTTATCTGGACATGGACGGAGTTCTGGCAGACTTCTTCGGAGGTGTAGAAAAACTATATGGTGTATCACATTGGAAAGAACTCACAAGCGATAAAACAAAAGATCTTAAACAAGAAGTAATTAATAAAATTACAGGTACAGATTTCTTTGCAACGTTACCAAAGTTTCCTACAGCAGATGCATTGATTGATATGGTTAAAAAATTTACTGGTGGAAATTATTCAATTAACACATCTCCATTGAGAGGTGATCATGAAAACTCTGCAAAATATAAAAAAGTATGGATATCAAATAATATACCGGCACCAGATGAAATAGTTGTAACAGGAAGAAAAGAATCTTATGCAAAAGACAAAGCATCTGGCACACCAAACATATTAATTGATGACCGTCCTGTGAACATTCAAAGATGGCAGGCCGCAGGTGGGTACGGAATTTTATATCAAGCCAACAGAGATCAACTAACTAAAGTGAAAGACGCATTAGAAAATTATGGAAAATCAAGAGAGCAAAAGCAGACCGCATGAAGAAATAGTTGCTAGTATTAAAGCAGTTATTGAAACCCACGTAAAACCAGCAGTGGCAGGTCACGGAGGCACAGTTAATTTTGTAGAGTTTAAAGATGGATTGTTGACTTTACAAATGTCAGGTGCTTGTTCGGGTTGTGCTGGAAGTAAACAAACTTTACAATTTGGTATCGAGAACATGATGAAACATTATGTTCCTGAAGTACTGGCAATTGAAGGTGAAGACGATCCTGATTTTAATGATCCTTACTATGATAGATGGGCAGGATTTAACGACGATATACCAAAGGATATGTAATGTCAAAGTTCGCAGGAATCAATAGAAACTATTCATCAAACACAGACGAAAAAACACCACAAGAAAAACAAAGAGAACTAGACGAAAAATTAAAAGAGTTTATGGCTAAAGGCGGTAAGGTTGAAAAATTAAAACCAATGAAGCCTACAAAAGAGCAACTTCGTTCTTGGAAAATTTAAAGTTTTTTAACTTCTATATTTTTTTCTTCAGAATAACTAGGAAAAACATAATTGTTAAACATATGTTGTTTTCTGTCTTTGGTTTCATCTGCATAACCAATTCCTATTAATCCAAGCACTTCTGGAAGTCCTGCATCATTAGATTTAATACCTAATAATTTTTTAACTTCGCCGCCATCAAGACAGTTACATATTCCAGTTTTGTATCCTAATTGATTTGCTACCAATACAACATACCCCATGGCAACACCAACATTCAACAAAGTGTTTTTATTTTCTAATTTTTTCAACCCAAGTCTACGATCTTGCTTTTCTCCTTCTTCTTCTCCAAGTGGATGCCCGGAAGACAATATCTCTGAAGTGTTATCTTTACCGTATCTACTCATCCATTCCTTATCTCTTTCCGGAGCAGTGATTAAAGCAATTAATAAATTAGCACATACCTGAGGATTGGTTGTGGTTGTTGGCGGTGATACAGTATGATCTGTAACAAATCCGTCTGTATTCTCGTATATTCTGTGTATTAATTCTTTGTTTGTAATCATGTAAGGAACATAATCAGCACGACTTTGTTTGCTAGGGCATCTGGTTAATGCTGTCTCAATGATATCCAAATGTTCTTGCGGTATTTTTTTGTCAAGATCCCAATTTCTTTGACATTGTGCAGATGTTTTGATTGCTTGTACGAGTTGATTTTGTTCTGATTCGTTCATTACGTACCATATTTATTGTAATAAATATTTGCATGAACCTCGAGGATCTCAAAAAACTAGCAGGAATTGATAAAAATACAGAACCTTCAATGGGCGAAAATTTGTCGTATGTGGGCACTGCTAAAGCAGATTATCAGCGAAAACATAACATCAAACCCGGCACAGATGAGTGGTTTAAACTGTGGTTTGCACAGCCAAAACTCACAGGAGAAAATCCTATGCCAAAGAATAAAAACAAATAAATACGTTATATGACAATGCACTACGAAGATATCAAAACAATTTTAAACAGAATAGATGGCGTGAGTAACGAAGCATCTACTTCTAACAGAAAAAAACTACAAGCAGGAATGAACCATATTGAAAACATTCTAAATTCAATCGATGATACTGCATTTGAAAGTCCAGACGAAGAAGCAGGATTTGAAGAATTAATGATGCTAGTAAAAGAATTGAACGGTATGCTTCAAGAAGGTGATTACGAAGATTTCCCTGCAGAAGACGAAATGACATTTGAAGATGATGACGATTTCTTTGAAGCATTTGGTTACTTAGGTTATCCAGAAGATGAATCAGAATTATTTGATGCAGAATATCAAGGAAGAAAAGTTCCACTTAACAAACCAATGAGAGGTGATGTAAAGAAATTTAAAGTGTATGTCAAAGATCCAAAAACAGGCAACGTTAAAAAAGTTAATTTTGGCCATGGTGGTTCTTCAGCAAAAAGAAAAACTATGAGAATTAGAAAATCAAACCCTAAAGCAAGAAAAAGTTTTAGAGCAAGACATAATTGCGATAATCCAGGACCTAAAACTAAAGCAAGATATTGGTCTTGTAGAAAGTGGTAGTATGCGAATTAACGAAGTTGTTGGAATCACAGAAGAAGAGTTTGAAAAATTAGCAGAGAAGCAAGATGCCTGCTATCACAAAGTAAAATCAAGATACAAGGTTTGGCCTTCGGCTTACGCCTCTGGTGCTCTAGTTCAGTGTCGTAAAAAAGGTGCGGCGAACTGGGGTAACAGTAAAAAGTGAAACTATTTGAATTAACACAACAACCTGACGAAGAAGACAAGTACTGGAAAAATCCAAAGGCTGACGATCTTTGGGCATTAGACAAATTAATACTTTCAAAAAAATTAGGATATAATTGCGGACCTGCAGGTATAGAAGTGCCAAAGGCAGGCGACTATATTGTGAGACCTGTGCTTAATGTATTTGGGTTGGGTATGGGTGCAAAGAAAATGCATCTGAAAAAAGATACATCTCATTTACCTATAGGAACATTTTGGTGTGAATGGTTCGAAGGAAGACATTTCACAGTAGATTACAACAAAGGCAAACAGGTGAGATGTGTAGAAGGATTCAAAAAACCTAGCACACTTCAGAAATGGGACAAGTGGATACGAGTAGATGAGCAAGTGCCATTACATCCTATGATTAAAAAACATTTTGGAAACAGACCAAGATTAAATGTTGAATATATCGGTGGTAAAGTAATCGAAATGCACTTTAGACACAATGTAGATTTTGAAGGAGACAGGCAAGAGTATTTGCCCGTATGGAAAGGACAAAGTACCAAGGCTCCGGAAGGCTATAAATATATAAAACATCCTGACATACACGGAAGGATTGGAGCATTTGTAAAATGAGATACGCAGAAATAGTAACAGAAAAATGTTGGAAAGGATACGAGAAGAAGGGCATGAAGACCATGTTCGGAAAACGTGTACCTAACTGCGTAAAGAAAGAAGATATTAAAATAGGAGCAGATGGCAATTTAATTTTTGCCGAAGGCCTAGACGAAAACCTAAAAAAA
>CETI01163975.1_pt1 | contig 10635 bp, 7 predicted proteins | sample 361441 | NCBI WGS metagenome assembly CETI01 (sample SAMEA2622478, study PRJEB7988) | marine metagenome | biome: marine biome (ENVO:00000447); feature: deep chlorophyll maximum layer (ENVO:xxxxxxxx); material: "saline water (ENVO:00002010), including plankton (ENVO:xxxxxxxx)" | depth 90 m | reverse complement strand
GTTAGTACTGATTATGTCATCGATGACATTGTAAAGTTTGGTGCTAACACTTATGTCTGTACTACAAACCATACATCTGTTTCTAATGAACAGCAGTGGTATGGTACTGATTTAAGTAATTGGTCATTGCATACAGAGGGTATTACTCATAGGGGAGATTGGGCATCAGGTGTCTATTATAAAGTTAATGATATTTTAAAGTATGGTAATACGCAATATAGAGTAACAACAGGATTCTCAACAACAGGATTTTCTACCTCAAATATGGTAGAGTATCTTGACTCATTTAACTTTGAAGATACGTGGAGCTCTGCAACAGATTATCAAGAAGGTGATGTTGTAACTTATGGTGGTTATACTTATGTTGCAACAAGGATTAATACAAATGCAGCACCTCCATATAATTTAGCTAGTGATTGGGATATTCTAACTACAGGATTTAATGTAGTTGGTATATGGACTGGAACTAGTAACTATACTCAAGGTGATGTTGTTCAATTTGGTGGTGGTTCTTTCGTAGCAATTACAACCAGTTATAATACTGATCCAACAAATACATCTAATTGGAATAAGATCCAAGATGGCGTTAGGTGGATGGGAGAATGGGTATCTACTGTAGATTATCAGAAAGGTGAAGCAGTAAAGAGATTATCCAGTAGTTATATTGCAGTTGCTCAATCTAATAACCAAGACCCAACTACTGATAGTGCTGGTACTTATTGGAACTCTCTAGTTGAGGGTGCTGCCAATAATGTGATGACCACTCAGGGTGATATGGTCTATTACACTACTGGTGCAGCAAGACTACCTAAAGGAAATAATGGTCAAGTTCTCGCAATGAGATCTGATGGTGTACCTAATTGGGAAAATAATAGTGTAACTCATCCAGTTTACTATGTGACAGAGGAAGGAAGTGATAGTAATGATGGTTCAAACATCAGTAGATCATTTGCATCTGTTAAGTATGCTTGTGGTATAGCAACTGGACCTGCTACTGTTTATATAAAGGCAGGTACTTATGTAGAAGATCTTCCTATAGTTGTACCAGATGGAGTATCAATTGTTGGAGATAACTTAAGAACATCTAAAGTTACTCCAAATAAAGGAGGAGATTCTCATTATCAGATATTAACACTTGCACAAAGACCTAGTGTATCATATACACCTGTAGCAGGAACTACATATAATCCTGTAACAGGTGATTTAGTATTAAGAATTGGAACTCATATTTTCAATACTAATGATTATATTAGAATTGCCGATAATTCATTAACATTTACATGTAACTTTAATAGTGATGGTAATGCTACAGAGAAGACATATCCAAGACCTACTGGTGCAACAGGTGGTTCTACCAATGGTAGTGATTATGTTCAAGGAAGAGATGTAAGAGTTACTGCAATAACACATGATACTATTACTGTTAATGTGAATGGTGGGTATGGTGCTATTACTGATACCACTGGACATAATTTTGTTACTGCATCTAGTGGTGCTATTACATTACCGTCAGAACGTCCAGTTTCTTATGGATCTACTATAAGAAATGGTTCTGGAACTAAAGTTGCTAGTATTTTAGATTCTAGTTATGATGAAAAGACTATTCATATTCGTCCAACAGTAGGTGGATTGTGGTCAACATCTGATACTTGGGAAGATGGAACATCAGATATATCAATTGCTAATGTTGAAACATTAAAGAATGAAAATTCTGTAATGTTCTTCTTAAGTGACTCAACTATGCTTAAAGACCTCCTAATGGATGGTATGACAGGGTTTGTTAAAGCTGGTGTTGCTTTAACTTCTCCAGGAAGTATATCTGGTACAGATCTAACAAGTTCAGGTCTTTTTCCAGATTTAGTTGGAACAACCATAACAGGAGCAGGTGTTTCGGAAGGAACAAAGGTTATAAACTTTGTAAGCTCTACAAAAGTTGAGGTAAACTTACCACAAACAATAGGGGTTGGTTCTACTCTTACTTTCACCGCATCTCCTGATGATCCTAATAATGCGATTACTAGGGGTGTGTTTGTTCAAATGAACCCTGAAAGTGCTATTAAGAAGTCTCCTTATGTCTCTAACTGTTCTGCACAGTCTGTAAGAGGTATTGGTGCAATCGTTGACGGTGGAGTTCATAGGCAGTTTAAAGATGAGTCTGAAGCAGGGCAACTTGCTACTCCATCTAATAAATCTATCGTGTTTGACTCATTTACAAACACACACGATGGTGGATTGGGATTCTGGGTAACTGATGGTGGTGCATCTGAGATGGTTTCCTCCTTCACTTATTATTGTCATATGTCTTATGCTGCTACTCGTGGTGGTAGAATTAGATCTCTTGCTGGAAATAGTTCTTGGGGTACTTATGGAGTTATAAGCTCTGGATTTAGTCCACTTGAAAAACCAAGAGAGGGTAATATAGAAGGATTGGTTCTTGAGTATGATCCAGAAACTAGAAATGGAGACAATACAGGAACAGATTTCTCTATTAATGAAAGAATTAGAGGAGAAACTTCTGGTGCAATTGGATATATTAACTCTGTTCAAGGACCTAAGAAAGAACAGATTTATTATTCACCTATTACAGAAGGACCTGCAGGAGTTGGAACTGGATTTGCTGCTAATGAATTAATTACGGCAGTTTCTACAGGAACTACTGCGATCTTGATTAATAATACTGATGCTAACAGAGGTCAATCTGGATTTACTATCGTTGCTTCTGGATTAGGAACTTCACCAACACTAGAACCAAATGGATCTATTGAGTTTATTACTGGATCTGGTAATGGTGGTTATAATAGCGAAAATATTACTGGTGCTGATGCATTTACCTTCGTGGTTTCGGGTGTAAGTCAGTTAGGTTCTGATGGTCGTGGAACTGTTGATATAACCAGAGCTCAATGGGCAACAACTGGTGCTGCACATACTGGTGGAACTACAACGATTTACAGATATCCTACTACTGGAAATAGTGCAACATTCCTTACACCTTCAACTGATGTTGGTACAAGTTGGAACGTTAGTAGTATAACTGGTATGGGTCCTAACCAATACTTAGTCACACCAACTGGAGAGTTGGCTAAGATTGTAAGTATTGATGGTGCAAATACAATTACTGTTCTTAGACAACAGGATGGTGCTGGTATTGCAACTTCTTATGCTATTGGACAAACTATCACTTCAATTGGTGCAACTAGTGTTATTAATAACGCTGAAGTATTTAAAGATTTTACAGGTGTTTCGACACAATTTAGAACAACAACTGCTTCTGCATTCTGGGATGCTAGAAATGATTTCATTAAGATTGATAATGAATTTATAAAACTAACTGGTGTTGGTACTGATACTACTGGTCTTACTACATTAACTCTTGTTGAAGAGAAGGCTGCTAAAGCTTATGACGAACAGGACTTTAAGATTCGTTATATATTCAGTCAGACAAGATTGACAGGTCATGACTTCTTACAAGTAGGTACTGGTGGAACTGCCACAACTAATTGGCCATCTGTTCCAACGACTGACCCAGTTCAATCTCAAGAAGTTAGTGAGAGTTTCCCAGGCAGGGTATTCTATGTTTCTACTGACCAAGAAGGTAACTTTAGGGTTGGTAAGTACTTCCGTGTTAACCAAGCAACTGGTGCAGCAACCTTGAACGCTAGTGCATTCGATCTATCTGGTTTGACATCTATTAGATTGGGTTCAATTGGTGCTCAGTTGGGTGCTTCTATTAATGAGTTCTCTACTGATGGTACATTATCACAAAATAGTAATGATAAGGTTCCTACACAGGCTGCTGTTAGAACTTATGTTGCAATTAGAGATGCAGAGCATCTTGTAATGGCACATAATCATACTAGTGCAGGATTAGCGACTGAGAGATCACACACGATTTCTGGTATCGCTACTGCTAAATTCCAAGCAGAGGTTAATACATTCTTTGTTGGACAAAGTTGACATTAATTTAATTATTATAAATAATACAAGAAAAGGAACCGACTAAAAAATGGCATCTGGAATTCTAGGTCAAGTATCATTGGCTTCTACAACTAATACCACTGTTTACGCAGTTCCTGGATCTACACTATCTGTTGTTAATATTAACGTACTCAATAGAAATCCAAGTGGTGTTGCGAATGTTCGAGTTGCTATTAGCACTCAAATTGGCGATAACATTACAGACAAGGATTATATTGAATATGATACTATAATTCCTGCTAGAGGAATTCTAGAAAGAACAGCTATTGCTTTAGATGCAGGGAAGAATATTGTTGCATATGCATCCACTAATACATGTAGTGTGAATGTTTATGGTCTTGAACAATCAGTATAACGGGGTGAAATAAATGGGACGCTTTCTTGGTAGTAGTATCAATAGAGGAACTGGCGGTGGTGGTTCTGTAGTAATGGAAGAGTATGATAGATCTTCTGGTATAACCACTGACGCAGATAATAATGTAACTCAAATAAAATTAGGTAATACAGAGTATAAAGATGTTTTATACAATACTGTTGGTTTGATAACTTCATTTACTGAAAATATTAATGGAGCAGATAAGAAATGGGCGATAACCTATAACGCTACCACCCATTTAGCAGAAACGATCACCGAGGTAATGTAAAATGGCAGCTGATGTATTAACCTTTAATGCTATTCAAGAGGTCAATGAAGAATTAAGGGATCAGATTGAAGACATTAAAGCAAAAATAACCGAGTTAAGTGGTGGTGGAGGTGGAGGTTCTGAAACCGACCTTCAGAAAAAGATTAGGTTGGGTTTCAAACAGAATCCAATTTATTTTGGTTGTTTGATACCAAAAGAACCTACTGATGGTGCAGGTAACTTTAATAATGGTATTATAGTTTGTGACCAATCAGGAAACTTTAGATGTGGTTGTAACTGTACTTGGACTGTTCCTTCTGGTGTAACTTGTGCTAGATTCCAAATATGGGGTCCAGGATCAAGTTCTGGAACTGCTTGTTGTTGTGGTGTAGGAATGCCTGGTACTTCAGGTGCTTATGCTTCTGTTATGATACCTGTGGTTGCAGGTAATCAATATACTCTTTGTGCTGGTTGTGCTTATTGTTGTTATCCTTGTTGGTCTAATGTTCAACCAGGTGGTGATAGTTATGTTCAGGGAAATGGATTAACTAACTTCTGTGCAAAAGGTGGTGATAACTGCTATTGCCGTATGACTAAGGACTATGGTATTTGTGCTGGATTAGCTTGTACATATAACCAGTTCTGGTGCTGTCAGTTTATGGGATTGTGCCCTACTCAGCAAAATGATTTGTGCTTATGTAATAGTATTCCTCAAAGTAATTATGGTTATGGACGATTCTCTAATAGAATGCAATGTCCAATGATCTATAATTCAGGAACATGTTTCTTTGGATCTGCAACAGGCGGTGATGTATATGGATATTATGGAATGTACAGTCAGTATTTCGTAAGAGATAGTTTTGGATGGGGAATTAAGTACCCACCAGTATATGGATTCCTTGGATGTTGGGATGATTATGAAAGATGTTGTCAAGAAGGATGCTGTAGATGTAGATCTGGTTGCTGGAGAAGTGCTGGTAATGGATTTCGTTATGTTCCTTCAGGACCTGGTGCAATTGGTATCAAGTGTGGTAACTGCCAAGGTGAACCTTGGGGTGACGCTGGAAGAATGGGTATGGTTTGTGTTCAGTGGAGATCTTAATTATGAGTTATTGTATAAATATTCTGGAGGATAACATAAGAAGATGATCTCTACATTTACATTTAATATTCCAATAGAACAATATGTTGCTGGTATAGGATTGACTACTGTAAGTTATACTTACGACGGTCCAGAAACAATGAGTTTTTCTCTTTGTGGTGCTGGTGAAATATTTGAGGCAGGTATTGATTACGAACCTGAACCACCATATACTAAATTGACATTGAATGCTGGAATATCAAGTCATTTACCTATAATGTATTATTATAATGATACAGTAAATGATGATCTTGAATGGGTTAATATCCATAAAGATGTCACTATGGACAATGGTGATGTTTATCATGAGGTTACTAATCCTAATATTAATGATCACTTCAATCTTAAGTTTAATCCTGTAAATAGGTGGTTTTATTTTGAACAGATAGTTATACCTCAGAATAATATCTATGCTGATAAAGCTTTGGATAGAAAGGAATTTATTGCACCTTATAAGGAAGAAACTTATAAAACTTTTACTACTGCAGTAAAGAATGATATTCAAACTTATATTGATGCTTTAGATGTTTTCATTGCTGCAAATGGTTTAATGAAGCATTGGAAGTATATTAATAAACCGAAGGTAGGTACTATGCCAACACTTCCGCAAAGTGTAAAAGATGCTATAGATCAACTACCCAATAATCATGACTTACATATCAACACGTTGGATTTAGAGGAGGGTTTCTAAGAAATGGATGTATTACAGTACAGTGCCTTTAATCAACAAGTTGCACTAAGAAAAGAATTAAAAGAGCAAACTAAATGCTTTAGGGATTTGACACACGTTGCTGGTGCTGGTGGCGGTGGTGGTGAATCAGCTATGATTGAGTGGTTATGTGAGATTGAACCCTGTCTAAGACAGTATCCTGTTGAAATAGATGGAGCTTCTGTAAAGTATTGGGATTGTATCCCAACAGGAACTGGTTGGACTGGTGGAACTAAGAGTTGTGATAATACTGGATACTGGCGTTGTGGATGTTGTTGTGAGTGGACTGTTCCTAGTGGTGTAAACTGTGCTAGATTCCAATTATGGGGTGCTGGTGGTGGATCTGGCGGTGGATATCAGTGTAGTGGTTCTGTATGGGGAGAGACAGGTGCTTATGCATCAGTTATAATGAAGGTTTGTCCAGGATGGCAATATACATTGTGCTCTGGATGTGCTTACTGTTGCTATCCTTCTCAGCAAGGTCAAGGTAGAAACCAAGGATGTGCATCTTATGTTCAAGGATGTGGATTATGTTACTTCTGTGCTGACGGTGGTGGAGGATCTATGTACAACTGGATGGCTTCTGTAGGTAAGGGTGCTCCATATAGAACAGGAAATGTTTGTTGTCACCAAAGTGGATCTTGTTTCTGTTCTGGAGGAACTTGGTATCGTATGGATAATAGTTGTGCAATATGCCAAGGACCTATTGAATACGTAGGTGGTTCAAACTATAATGGATGTTTACATTGTACTAGCATCTATTGTCCTGGTTCTGCTGCATCGCAAGACGGTAATTCTATTGTTTATGGTATCCGTGGTATTTGGCCTAAGTGGTGCTATGATACGAACCATTATGGATGGGGTGATGGTGCTCCAGTATATGGATTTGAGAACTGCACTAGATGCTGTTTCCAGTGGTCTTCTGGAACCTGTTGTGGATGTTATTGTTCCGCATGGTATAGTAGTTGTATGAGAGTTCCAGGAACTGGTGGATGGCCATCAATTACTATGGGAGATAACCGTAGTGGTTGTGGTGATGCAGGTACAAACGGAATGGTTTGTGTATCTTACAAGTAAGTAGTATAATCATTACCTAACATTATTCTTTTGGTTGACTATATAAGTCAACAATGCTACAATATTCAACATTGAGGTTTGACTTGAATGAATAAAGCTTTTTTCATTAATGGTGGAGCAGGGCGTGTGCTTTGCTCTATGCCAGGTTTAGAGAAGTATGCTAAGACACACGATGATTTTATCATCGTATCTGAGTCTTGGACAGAATTGTATATGACAAACAAAACACTGAGAGATCATGTTTATACTGGATGGAAGCAAGATCTTTTTAGAGAACAATTAAGAGATAAAGAAATAATATCACCAGAACCTTATAGATTGAATGCATATTTTACTCAAAGAGCTAATTTAATACAAGCATTTGATATGCTTATTAATGATCTTGGAGATGAGGTTCCAGAGACTGCACCAATTAATATAGATCTTAGTAAAGAAGAACAGATAACTGGATATAATCTTGTAGATGAAGTAAGGAAGTTTACAGGTAAAGATAAGGTAGTTGTATTTCAACCATTTGGACAGAGTGTTAAGAATGAAGGTCAGTTCATATATGATACAAGTGGTAGAAGTTTTGAGATGACTAATGTTGTCGATCTTCTAAAAGAATTGAATAATAATTATGCTGTTATAGCTATGACTCAGTTGGAGATTCCTAGTTGGCAACAGGAAATGGGTATTGCTATGCCTAAAGATATGAGTCTTAATCAGTGGATGGGTGTTATAAATGCTGCTGATTATTTCTTAGGTTGTGATAGTGTAGGTCAGCATATGGCACATGCTATGAAGAAACCTGCTACAGTTGTTATTGGTGCTACATTCCCAGAGAATATATCATATCCTGGTAATAAAAAGTTTACTATTATTGATGTTGGTGAAGGTAAGAGAAGGTATCAACCTATTAGATTAGCACAAGATGAATGTGCTGATAGAAATAATGAGGATTTAATGGTTATTAATAATGATACTATTAAAAAGATTATGAAGTCTATTAAGAATGCAATTGGCGTAAGTAAGAAAACAACTCCTCAAATGCAATCAAGTAGTCTACCAAATCTGAATCCATCAAATACACCAAAATTAACACCTACTAATAATAAACCTTTACATTTAAAGGATACAAAGACGACTTTAGGTTTTGATAAATTGGATAAAGATAAAAAGAAAAAACCAATTGATGAACTATTGGAATTAGAAACAACAAAATCTAATAAGTGAGGTATTGATTATGTCAGATTTACATACTATTTTATCGGTTGCTCGTGGGCATAATTCTAGTGCCACTTTAATGGTTAATGGTCAAATTATATGGTATCTTGAAGAGGAAAGAATAAGTCGTAGGAAATATGATGGATCTCCTCTTTTAGGTATTCAAAAAGCATTTGAAACTATTGATAAAATTGATGAGTTAATTGTATGTCATACTCATAGGGGTGGTCCAGAGTGTGATTGGACAGGAGAAGATTTATATCAAGGGTTTGCACGAAAATTAACTCATGGACGTTACCATATGAAGGTAACGTGTATTGATACAATACATCACCAAATGCATGCGACTACTGCATTTATAAACTCTGGGTTTGAGACTGCAGCCATAGTAATTGCTGATGGTGCAGGTAGTTTTTTAAACACTAATGAAGATGTTTGTCCTGATACTATATTTGAGTTTGAATCTATATTTAAAGGATCTTATCCTTTAGATTTTGAAATTGTTTATAAGCATTATGGTACTAGTTATCCAATAGGACAGAGATATATGGATGCTGCTGATAAAGAAGATACTGCTGAATATATTCTCACAGAATATCCAGGACTTACAAAATGTTATGAATCTGTAACTGAGTTTTGTGGATTTAAATCTATTGATGCTGGAAAAACAATGGGTCTTTCTCCTTATGGAAAACCTAATGATTTAATTCCCCCTATTATTAGAGATGGGTGGGGTAATAGGGATATGTTTGTTCCTAATTATCCTAATAATTCTATGGTTAATATCTATAAATATCCTCATCTTAAGAAGGATTTTCATACTCACGAGAAAGGTAAGTATACTGAATTACAAAAGGATATGGCATATGCTGTTCAGAAAGAAACTGAAGAGGCAATGATTAAATTGATTCGTAAGGCACACGAAACAACTGGAGAGAAAAATATCGTTATCTCTGGTGGTTATGGATTGAATTGCGTATCCAATTATAAGTATTGGAAAGAGTTTCCAGATTTAAATATCTATATTGAACCAATATCACATGATGGAGGAACATCTATAGGTGGTGCATATTATGCGTTGAATAAGTCTAATAAGATAACGAAACCAATTCATAAAGGACCAAGAACTGATCTTTATTATGGACCAAAATATGTTCCTGATAATTATTTAAAATTCCTAGAAGATAATGGTGATAGGTTAGACTTTGAGCATCAAATATCTAATACTTCTTATGATGATATCGCCCATTTAATCCGTGAAGGTAAGATTGTTTGTATCTATCAAGGTGGTTCTGAAGGTGGTCCTAGGGCACTTGGTAATAGATCTATATTATTTGATCCTACTATTAAAGATGGAAAGGATATTATTAATGGTGTTAAGAAGAGAGAGTTCTTTAGACCATTTGCTTGTTCTATTCTTGCAGAGAAAGTTCATGATTGGTTTGACTTAGTTGGAAGAGATGATTCTCCAAATATGATGTATGCTGTTGAGTGTTTGCCTGGTATTGAGGAAAAGATTCCGTCAGTTATTCATGTTGATGGTACTTGTAGAATACAAACTGTTACTGAAGATCAAAATGAACATTATTATAATTTAATTAGTGCTTTTGAAAGTCTAAGTGATGTTCCTATCTTGTTTAATACTTCATTTAATCTTGGTGGACAACCATTAGTTGAGAGTTATGTTGATGCTGTTCAGACTTTACTTCATAGTGATTTAGAGTATTGCTATTTTCCAGAGATACAAAAATTGCTTTATATTCCTAACGTGAAAAATGATAATGTTCAAAAGATGGAAGGTGATGTTTGGTATGACGGAGCTGGACTTCCAGAAGAACCTGTGCTTGTGTAATGGAAAATGATATTGTTTGGTGCAATGGCACATTCGATATTCTTCATCCAGG
>CETI01028581.1_pt1 | contig 10636 bp, 7 predicted proteins | sample 361441 | NCBI WGS metagenome assembly CETI01 (sample SAMEA2622478, study PRJEB7988) | marine metagenome | biome: marine biome (ENVO:00000447); feature: deep chlorophyll maximum layer (ENVO:xxxxxxxx); material: "saline water (ENVO:00002010), including plankton (ENVO:xxxxxxxx)" | depth 90 m | reverse complement strand
AAGAAAAGAGTAAATATGTGGATAGGAATATGTATGGGTATTGGCACAATGATTCAATCTTCTAGGATGAAATAAGTTTGACCTACATTTGACGCACATTTTGTAGAAATCTTTAGATATATTTGAATTAAAAATTTTTAAAATACTATTCTCATTAATGAAAGTTTTAAAACCTTATTGTGATTAGTTTATATATCTTTAATTTTGCACTGTACATTTCAATGTTTATATTTCTATATTTTTTAGGTAGAAGTTTTTTAATAACTAATTCTTTAATCATCTATAAAAAAACAAATTTAAATGAAAATATATTTGAAATGAAATCAAATATTTTCTATCCGGTCATTGGTATTTTTTATTTAGGTAATGTTCTAATAGTTTTAAACTTTTTTGTTCCTATTAACAATCTTTTTGTATTTATATTAATTTTTTTGTTAATTATTCCAAATTTTTTTGAATTTAAATTTTATACACCAAAAATAAATATTGAATTTTTTACAAAATATATTTTGATTCCTTCAATCTTAATTATAAGTTTATACAGCACTGGCTGGCATTACGATGCTGGGTTTTATCATCTTAATCATCAGAATTGGTTAAGGGAGTCAAATATGATTTTAGGGTTTGTTAACATTCATTGGGCTTTTGGTATGTCATCAATTTATGAATATGTTTCTGCCTTTTTCTGGTTAGAGAACTCTTTCATTTTATTACATTTCTTAAATTTAATATTCATTCATTTTCTTTATCTCGTATTAATTGATAATTTAAATAATTCTTCAAATAATATATTACGAAATAGTTCATTATTTATACTTTTATTTTCTTTACTAGATAATTTTGGAATCAATGGAGGAAGAAATGGATTTTTGTATGTACAAGGCGTTACAAAACAAGATATAGCCGTTGGAGTAATATTTTTTATTTTATGTAGAGCTATAATTATTCAGATTTATAAAAATAAAATTAATGAAGATGATTTATTTATTGTTATTTTGTTTTCTTTATTAATAATTCAAATAAAATTAAGTAGTATTTCGATTGTATTTTTATTGATATATTATCTATATTTTATTTTCAAAAACACTGATATTGGTTTTAAAAAAATTATTCAAACTAACATTTTAAGTGGTATCTTTGGACTTTTATGGTTGACAAAACAGTATATAACGACTGGATGTTTAATCTTTCCTGTTAATTTTACGTGCCGAAATAATTTTGATTGGTATTCGAAAAACTCTACAGAGTCTTATGAGGCAATTACTGTGAATTCAAGTTACTCATTGCCTTTATACAATTACAACCTAGTTGAATGGTTTAGAACTTTCTGGTCTTTCAGGATTAATTCAACTGTATTAACAAATTTTATTTTTTCGATAATTTTACTTTATATATTAAAAAAATTCATAATTGAGAGTTCAAAAATGAACAAAGCAATTAAAAACATTTCTTTGATATTGATTGTTTTAAATCTTGTATATTTAATCTATTATGGACCAACACCAAGATACCTAATTGGGATAATGTTGTTTAGCGTTTCATACTTAGGTTATTACGACGTAAAATTTAAATTCAAATACAGTAAAATTCAAATTTATTCTTTAATTCTTATTTCAGCAATATTTTTAGTACGTTCTACGAGCTATTCGGAGTTTATAAATAGCGGTGGAGATAAATTGTTTGATCCAAGAGATGAAGCAGAGTATATCCCACAAAGTAATGGATGGGTAGTGCCAGATTTTGGTGATCAATGTTGGATCAATCTAGAATGTACAATGTCAACTCACAAGCTGGAAGTTGTAGAAGGAAGACTTTTTGATGTTGCAGTTAATGATTAGTTACTCACCTATCTCATAAAGCTTAAAAGAGTTTAGGTTTTTAGCCGAAATTATTAGATCTTAGGTTATTTAAAAATTATTTTTATATAAACTGGTCTCGTTGCAAAATTTACAAATTAATAAATTTTATAACAAGAAATATAATGAAAATAACAAAAAAGAACATCCAGGAATCAAAGAAAACTCTAAATGGCCCCTTGTGGAAATATGATGAATTAGAAGATTATCTAAATGAAAAAAACCATAACTCAACTGCTCATACAGAATTTATAGGATTAAAAGATCTGGACAAATGGGATTTCGATTCAAATGGTAATTTTTCTCATGAAACTGGTCGCTTTTTTAAAGTCACTGGAATTTTTTATGAAAATATTAGCTCAGGAATTCTTCTTCAGTCAGACATTGGAACTTTGGGTGTAATTTACACTTTTATTAATGGCGTGTTACATTTTTTAATACAGTTTCAAGAAGAACCTGGAAGTTTGGGTCCTTTTCAATTATTTTCCACAATACAAGCAACAAAAAGTAATTATTCAAGAGTTCATGGAGGAAACCTACCGCCATATTGGGAACAATTTCAGAATATCGGTAGGGAAAATATCCTTCACGAGGGAATTCTTTCTGAACAAGGGGCAAGATATTATCAAAAATATAATAGAAATGTTATTATTTATTCTGAAGAAGTTTTAGAGGAAGCTGAAAATTTTAAATGGATGACTCTAGGACAGTTATACAAGTTTCACAATATTGACAATTCAATAGCTTCATGTTTGAGAAGTGTTCTGTCTTTACTTAATCCTGCACCAGATAAAGATAAAGAAATGAGCAAAGGTAAAAATTTAAACTTTTTGCTAAATATGAATAAAGACGAATATAAAGCTGAAAGCAGGATTCAAGATGGTGTAGAAAGTTTTTATATAAATAAAACTGATTCCATTGAGATTAATAGTGACTTAGATAGTTTTTCGATCAAAGCAGTAAAGGTGGATATTAAAGGTAGAGAGGTAAAAAAATGGTCTCAACCTATAGTTGTAGAGGCGAAAAACTTTGAATATTACCTTTTTAGACTTATTTTGAATAATCAGATTTATTATATGTGGAAAAGAACATTGGAGCCAGGGTATTCTTTTGGATTTATGTATGGTCCTACGGTTCTTGATACAAGTTACTCAAAAAATGGAAACAATTTAGAAGAAACTTTAATACAAATGAAAAATTTAGGAAACGTAGTTCTTAACAAAAAATATGTAATGTCAGAAGAGGGGGGTAGGTTTTGGAAATCAACCGCCACTCATCACATATATGATGTTTTCTTGTACGACGATTCTCTTCCAAGCGATACAAAAGTTTTTGATAAGTATGAAACTCATAAGCTTCTTGAAAAGGGTTTTTTAAGTATAGAAGCAAGGAGTTTGCTTTACTTTTCAAACGCTCTAAATATTGCTCAACTTTAGATTTCTAAAGAACTTTTTAAACTCTGAAAATACTGAGATTGATTATTTTTTTTAATTAAAGATTGACTCATATAAAAGCTTTACGGAAGTTGTATTTGTAATAAATTTCCTGAAGCAGTTGCTATTAAAATAGTATCTTTCAAAGTCGGATGTATAGTTAAAGAAGTTATATTTCCTCCTACATTATTAAGTGGTAAGATAATTAATTTATCATTTTTAAAATCATAGGCAAACATTTCATTGCTTAAATAGTCAGCAAAGAAATAGTGTTCAAAATATTTACTTTTGTTATCAGCAACTACCCCTCCACCAATGATTGCTGCTCTATAGTTTTCTGGAGCTGAATGTGAATAGTAAACATTCGGAGTAATAGAATTTTCTTCAACATAAGATTTTATGTTCTCTGAAGTTCCTTCGCTGTGAAAAAGTATTTGATTAAATTGTAAATCATTGTTTCTAGTTCCTTCAAAATGAGGCCAACCAAATAAATAAGGCTTGCCCTCCATATTAAAGGTATTTAGGTTAACAATATTTAATTCTTCTTCTGCTGACCTTCCTACATCTGGAACAAATAGATAGTCTTTATACTCTGAAGTCTTCCATGGGTTTCTTAATCCAAAGGCAAGAATATCTCTTCTCGGTTGACTAGTGTTTTCAATAGCAAGCAAGTCAGGCGAACTTATTTTTTTATTTAGAAATAATACTTTACCTTTAGGAGAGGTTGTGTCGAGGGGGTCAGAATGTAGAAGTCCTTTTTGGTTTTGCATATCTCCGACACTAAGAAGAAAGTCCTCAAAGAAATTAGACCAGATAATATTTCCAGAATAATGGCAACATTGAGTACTAGGAATTTTTACAATAACTTCAGGGTTATTTAAATCAGGCTCAAAAGATGTATTTAAAGTATATTTTTCTACGACTAAATTATTCTCTATGTCAGAATAGCTAATTAGAAAAAAGTTATCTGTTGGATGAAAGGCTAAACTAAATAATCCTGATTCAGAAAACTCTTCAAAAACGCCAACCTTAAGAGTTAGGTCTAAAAAAACTGTATTTTTAAAATAATCAAATACTTTTCCTTTGCTCTCTAAAATATATATATTTTCATTAAAAGTTACAACATTTGTCAGCATTCCTTCAAAAGAATCTAGAATTTGGATTTCTACTCCGCTCAAGCACTCAGAATAATTTTCACTTCCTTTCCATTCTTTGCATTCTTGATCTACAATACCTGAAAAGATAGTGCTACTAGTGGTGGGTGCAGAAACAATTGAATAAGTACTCTCACTATCATCCCTTTGAAAAAAGAAGAATAAAACCATTAACAAGAGGAGAACTGGTGGAAAGAATTTAACTAGTAAATTGTTCATTCTCTTATAAAGTTCTAAATGAAGCAACGAAATTAAAAGAAAAGAAAGAAATGGAAATATAAAAATAGAAATTAGAACTATCCCTCTTGATAGGCTGTAAAGCCTTAATAAATATAAAACAGCAAATAGCGATCCACTATAAATAAAAAATAGTTTGATAATTGTTTTTAGGATTACTACTGGATCATCTAAAGAAAAATTGTCAATTACAAAAAATTTTATAACTAATGAAATCAAGATACTTATTAGAATTGCAATAAATAGGGAGTTGATTTGGAAAGTAAAAGGAAATGCTATATTAATAAAATCATTTTGCAAATTTGTTAATCCGGAAGCTGTAATCGTTTCGTCTTGTTTAAATAATAAACTAAGGAAAAAATTATTAAAAATAACAGAAAAAACAAAAACATTTAAAAATTTAAAAATTGTTCTCTCCTTTTGATACAAGCTATATTATCTTAAACACTTATTTATATATAAAATAGATAACTAATATATCATTATATGAGGATATTCTATCTTGTAAAAATTTTAACTACTAAATTTGAAATATTAATGGGCGTAAGATGAAAAAATTTATTATTTTTATAGTCTTATTTTTAGCAAATTTAACATTTACAAATTACTTTTTTATTAAATTTGAACAATCTGATTTCTCAATTGCAATTTCAGGTTTAAATAATTTTGCAGAAGATCTTTCAGATATTGGTTTTCCGATTACCTTTGAATTAAGCTATACATTTTTTGCTGTAATCATTGCAGTAATTACATCATTATTTATCTACTTAACAATATTAAAAATAGATATTTTTGAAAATCCTATAAATTTAATTAAAGTATTTATAAAATTATTTTTTGTTAATTTTTCTGTTCTATCAATAGTTTTATATATTTTTCGATTTTATAATTTTCCACGATCTTATATTTTATTAGATGTTTTTATCTACCCAATAGTTTTTTTACTTCTATTAGTTTTAATTCAAATAGATTTAAGTAAATTTGTAAAAGGTAGGGTAAAATATTTATTTCCCGTAACAACATTATTTGTCATTTTATTTTTTATTTATTCATTATCTAACCAACTTAGTAACCCCTCATTAAAAACTGAAGTTAACAATTCAGAGGAAACCTTTGATGAGGATGAAATAGCTATCGAAATTCCTTTGTCTAGTTTAGATAATATAGATTGTTACAAATGGGCTGGCAGTCCAAATTTTGAAAATTGTAAAAAAGCAACATCTTTAACGAAGATTAAAGAATACAGTGGCAACCAAGTAAATAACTTCGTTATATTTAACTCTGAATTATATACAGTTCTAAAACATGGGAAAGTTATTAAAAACAATGAAGAATTTTTGGATATTAGCGAAAGAGTTTTAACAGATGCTTCAGAAGCAGGTCTTTACGATATATCTTTTCATCCAAGTGAAAAATATTTTTTACTAAGTTATGCAAATAAACTTAACGATTTAGTTGTAGAAAAGTTTCAATTTAATTTAGATGGTGAAATTATTGCAAATCAAACTATTTTCAGTAAACCAAGCGAAACATATAGTCATTATTGTGGAAGTTTAATGTGGTCAAAACATTTTAATTCTTTTTTATTATGTGTCGGTGATATGGGAGATGAAAATTCATCCATTTCTACAACTTCTCAGAATGGGAAAATACTTATTCTTGATGAAAGTATTGTTTTTAACCCTCCTATGATTAGTGACTCAGCAGAAAAAATTCCTATTACAAATTTTTTAGCATATGGGTTAAGGAATCCTTGGAATTTTATAGAGCATGAAGATTTATTAATAATCCTGGATGTAGGTAATAAAACTAACGAAGAGTTAAATATAATTGATATTAATGAATTAAGTAGTAACTTAACTCCCAAGCTCTTTGGTTGGCCAATATACGAAGGTTCGGTTCTTTCAGAAAAGTCTTTCTATGGGCTCAAAATGTGGAAAAATCCAGAACAAGATATATATGACTATGTAAAAGATAACAGTATCAAACCAAAAGTATATTATGAACATTCTGCTCCAGAAAACTATAGAGCTGCAATGATTGGGACTCTAGTTTTTAATAATCCAGATAGTTTTTATCATAACCATATAATTTTTGCTGACTATCTAAGTAAAGAAATCTTTTCATATGACTACAAGGAAGACAAATTATACATAATAAATCTTCCTTACTTTCCAGGTTATTTAACTGCAATAGAGAGCCATCCAAGCGATAACAGTAAAATATTATTTGCTACTAGTGCGGATGGTGTCTCTGAAGTTTATGAACTAGAACTGCCATAAATAAGTTATCTCATGAATAATTTTGTTTATTGTTTTGATAAAAATTACAATATACAAGGCTACTGCTCCATAATGTCTCTTTTAAAAAATTCTGTAAATAAAGTAAATATTTATATTGTTCATCAAGACCCAGAAACTTTTAATGAATTAAGCAATAATATACAATCACATAAAAATTTAAAAAAATTAACAATTTATAAATTTAAAAATAATGACTATGAATTTCCAAACCTTAATAATAAACATGTTTCAGAAGCAACTTATTACAGACTATTCTTAGATGAATATTTACCCGATAATATTGACACCTATCTCTATTTAGATGCAGATGCTTATTTCATAAAAAGGTTTGAAGATTTGGTTTATGAAGCTTCAACAAATTTAAGAAATTCAGAGTTTATTGTATCTGCACTTAATGGCAAAGGGAACTTAAACCATGAAAGGCTTAAATTAAAAAGCGGGAGATATTTCAATGCAGGTGTTTTATTAGTTGATTATAAAAAATGGTTAAAAGCAGGGGTTTCTTTTTCTCTACTTAAAGAACTACAAAATAAAGAGAACGAACTAATTTTTTGGGACCAAGATTTGTTAAATATGTACTTTGATGGAAACTTTCTAGATCTCAACGAATCACTAAATTACAACATTTATGGAGATCAAAAAGCTTCTAAAAATGTTGTATCTAATATATCTAAAAATGCAACAATTGTTCATTACAGTGGAAAGCATAAGCCATGGTCACCTAAGGGGGTCGTATCAAAAGAATCGTTCTTTTATAATAAAATTTATAGAGAACTGTTCAAAGAAAAATACCATATAGTAAATGTTTTTTCTTGGAATACAATAAAAATACTTTCAAAAAATTTATTAACATTAAAAATTTTAAAGCTCGAATATCCATTAAGTTATTTATATATAACGTTAAAAACAGTGCTGAAAAAAAAGAAATGATAAATTATAAATTGAGTAATGAAAAAAATTTAGCTCCTCTTGCCATATTTTGTTACAACAGAATAGATAAATTAAAAAAACTTATAGATTCATTGGAATTAAACGAAGAGACTTCTAAAACTAAAGTATATTTCTTTGTAGATCTCTATGAAAAAAATAAAGCAATCACTGAAGAAATTAAAGATTATCTTAAAGGAATAAGCTTTTTTTTAGAAAAAAATATAATTTTAAGAGAAAAAAATTATGGACTTAAAAAAAATATAGAAGACGGGATTGATCATATTTTTAAATTCGAAGAAAAAATTATATGTTTAGAAGATGACCTAGTTTTAGATAAATATTTTCTTTCATATATGAATTTATGTTTAGAGAAATATAATAATAAAAACGAGATTTGGCACATAAATGGATGGTCTCATCCGCAGCAAAGATTATTTTTATCAGAGATATTTGTTGGAAAAATAGTAAATGTTTGGGGGTGGGCAACTTGGAAAAATAGATGGATTAAGCATTCGATTAGATCAGAAGATAATATTTCCAAATTGGATAAAAATAGTATTAAAAGATTCAACTTTTATAACTTAAATAGAAACTTTCAGCAACAACTAATTGATAACGACATAAATAAAATTAATACCTGGGCAATTTATTGGTACCAGACTGTTTTTTTGAATCATGGAAAAACTATATACCCTAAACACTCGTTGGTTAGAAATACTGGACTTGATGGTTCTGGTACTAATAGTGGAAAAACAAAATATTTTGATCCATCTTTAAAAAATGTGAATCTTTCAAAATTTTCCAAATCTTTAGAAGTAGACAAAGTAAATAACACTTTTACAATATTATTTTATTTGAAAATCTATATTTCTAAAAAATATACTTACTATAAAAATAAATTAAATAAAAAATTTAATCCATGAATTTTTTTTTAAAAATTTGAATTGAATCAAAAAATTCATCTTCAAGTAAGAATGCAGCACTGTCTTTCCTTTTTCTGTGAAAATGATAGAGATTCTCTATAAGTTTAATTTTTCCACCGCTTGTAAGGTGAAAATAGCATACAGCTAAAAAATCATTAGATACATTTATGCTACTAAACTTTTCATACTCTTCTGCAACATGTTTGTTGAATCCTTTTTTGTTAACAAAATAATTACCTACTGATAAAACCCACATCAAATTCTTATCAATTGTGTAATCTGTATCATTCAATATATAATCTCTCACCATTTCAATGTCTATAAGCATATCTTTCTTAGAAAGTCTTACTCTGTATTTACTATTAAAAATGCTTAACAATTTTGAGATAATGTAATAGCTTTCAAATTGATATATTTTAGAAGGAACATAAATAAAATTATCTTGAGCATTTGATAATATTTTTTCAATTGTTTGATCTATATTTTTTTGTGGAATATTATCAGCATCAAAAACATACACTAGTTGATTAGTGGATTCTTGTACTAAGTTTTTTTTATTTTCAAACGCACCTTTATTTTTATTATTTTTTATAAGTATGATTTCTTTTTTAGTTTCTTTTTTTAATTCAAAAACTATTTCTTCTAATTTTTCTAGTTCTGATACTCTTGAAAAATCATCGCCTATTATTATTTCATTAATATAGGTAGATTTTAAAAAGATTTTTAAGCAGTCTTTGATATACGTTGAAGTATTATAACTTGGTATTACTACTGTAACATTATTCACAATCTAATCACAACATTTGATTTTAATATCATATTAGAAAAAATTAATATCTTTTGTCATTTAATAAATAAGGACTTATTAGTCTAATACATTCTAAATAGTTATTCGATAAAATATATTGAGGAGGTCTTGTAAATGAGTTTTGTTGAAACAGAGTTTGAATCACTTGTTCCAATTAATGGAACTTGTCATGAGAACTTTCAACATGTAGCAGAAATCTTTGCACAAAACTTTGATAAATATAGAGAGATAGGATCATCTGTATGTGTTGTTGTGGATGGAGAAACAACTGTAGACCTTTGGGCAGGACACAAAAACGAACAAAGATCAGATGATTGGAGTGAAAATACCCTTTCCGTTGCTTTTTCAAGCACCAAAGCAGCGCTTGCACTTTGTGCACATTTATTAATAGAAAGAGAACAACTCAACGCAAAAGAAAAAGTAACAAAATATTGGCCTGAATATGGAAAAAAAGGAAAAAAAGACACAACAGTAGAAATGATATTAAATCACTCAGCTGGTCTTCCTGCACTAAGAACTGAAGTCAAAGATGGGGGGTTCTTTGATTGGGAATATATGATCGAGCTACTAGAGAACGAGGAGCCTTTTTGGATTCCAGGTGAGGAGACAGGTTATCATATGATGACTACAGGATGGTTAATAGGAGAACTAATTAGAAGAGTGTCTGGAAAATCTCTAGGTCAATTTTTTAATGATGAGATAAGTGAGCCATATAATTTAGATTACTGGATTGGGCTACCTGAGAGTGAAGATGAAAGAGTAGCTAAAGTAACACCATTTAAACCTAAGCCTTCCGACAAACCAAGTGGTTTCGCAACAGCTTTCAGAACAAATCCAAATTCAATGCAGAAACTATCTTTAACGAACACCGGTGGATATGATTACAATGCAAAAGAAACCTACAGAGCTGAGATAGGTGGTGTTGGTGGGGTTACTAATGCTCGCTCATTAGCTGGAATGTTTACTCCCCTTGCTCAAAATAATGAAAAGCT
>CETI01095670.1_pt1 | contig 10671 bp, 11 predicted proteins | sample 361441 | NCBI WGS metagenome assembly CETI01 (sample SAMEA2622478, study PRJEB7988) | marine metagenome | biome: marine biome (ENVO:00000447); feature: deep chlorophyll maximum layer (ENVO:xxxxxxxx); material: "saline water (ENVO:00002010), including plankton (ENVO:xxxxxxxx)" | depth 90 m | reverse complement strand
ATAAATAATAAATAATAAATAAATACTTAAAATTAAAATATATTGTTAAAATTATAAATGTCAACGAAAAAAAGTGCTAAATCAAAAGAGTCAAAAAGCGAAAATGTTAAACATACTGAAGATACTACATATGTAGATTTATTAGATGAAGATAAACCAATTGCTGGACAGAAATTTGCGTGTTTAAGTTTCATTTCACCAGAAGACATAATCAGAAATAAACAAATATTCTTTTTTGATAAATTTCTAAAAGATTTCGATTTTAAAAAATCTCTTGAAAAATATGCTCAATTCACAAATTTTATTAGTTACAAATATAACATCAATTTCGATAAATTATCTAAAGATCTCGAAGAATTTATTGAAGAAGAAAGAGAAAAATTATTTTTTACTACATTGGACGGAGATTATAAAACATTCGTAGAACAAAATGAAGAAAAATTACAAACTGAATATAATGAAGCCCATGAATTTCAAACAAATACAAGAGGTATAAAAGTTCGTGGAGTTTTTGCTACACAAGAAGAAGCTGAAAACAGATGTAAATTATTAAGAAATGAAGACCCTAACCATGATGTTTATGTTGGACCAGTTGGTATGTGGATGCCTTTCCATCCAGAAGCATACAAAACAGGTAGAGTTGAATATTTGGAAAAAGAACTAAATGAACTTATGGCTGAAAAGAAAAAGAACGATGAAGTATCCAAAGAACAATTCAAAAATCGTGTTAAAACTGCTAAAAAGAAAGCTATTGAAGAAAATATATCAAAAGCACAAAAAGAAGGTAATAAATTAATGCAAACTATCGACGAAGAAGGTAATCTTGTTAATGCTGATAGAATGGATGTTCCTGGTAAAAATTTATTATTTGGTGATGGTGGTGATGATGATGTATCAACTGCTGATTTAAGAAAAGAATTATTTGAAGATGAAAGCGTATTGACTAGAGATGATATGAAAGATAATGATCATGGTTTAAGTAGAGTATTAGAAGCTCAAACCTTAAATGAAGATGAAGAAAATAAAATTGTAGAAGTTAAAGAAGAAGAAACTGTTAAAGAACAAGAACCCGTTAAAGAAGAAAAATCTGTTAAAGAAGAAGAAGAACCCACTAAAGAAGAAGAACCCGCTAAAGAAGATAAAGATCAAGAAAAAAAAGATAATGATGATTAAATAAAAATATTTAGATATATTAATTATGAAAGGTGGTTTTGTTAACTGTAATACAACTAATAATCATTGGGAAAGAGTAAAAGAATATGGTGTTAAAGATACATCAGAATCAAAAGCACTAAATAATTTAGGAATATGTAGATTTGGTTATGGAACAGATAAATATTTTAAGAATGAACCCTATTTAAAAGAAGATTGGTATATTAATTCTGAAAAAAATAAAAAAAAAAATATTCGCAATATCCTAGAAGATTTAAAAAATAAAAATATAAAAAATATTAATGATAATAAAAAATATAATAAAAATGATTTTCAAGAACCACTAAAATTATTAGAAGATGAATTAACTTATAGAATAAATGATGTTTTAAAACATTCTCTTATAGAAAATAAAGATATCGCTACAATACAATTAATAGAAACACATGATACTTATATCAGATATTTAAAAGATTTTAGAGATGAAATAAATAAAAACAAAAATTTAATTGATGAAAAAATTAGAAAGAAAAAAGAAGAAATTAAAAGTAGTAAATCTAAAAAAATAATACCTAATTTTTCTGTTTTGAGTATAGAAGGTGAAGGAAAATCAAGAAAAAAAACCAAAATTAAAAAACACAAAAGAAAAAAAACTAAAAGAAAAAAATTTTAAATATTATTAATATATAGTATTTTATTAATTATGAAAGGTGGTAAACTTGGTTGTGATTGTTATCCTAATCAAAATACAACAAACTGTGCTAATTTAAATAGAAAATGGATAGTAAGAGAGGGAAGGGAAGATTATAAAACATTAGAGGCTAAGGCTCTTGGTATAATAGGAATATGTAAGGATAGAGGCACCACTTCTAGTTATAATATATATAAAGAAAATTGGTTTTATGATCCAAAAAATAGAAACGGTGTATTAACTTTAAAAAAATATGCTGATTGTAAAAATTATCCTTTTAATTATTGTGGTAGAGAAAAATTAGAAGAAATTTTAAATATAATTGAAAAATATTCAGTATCTAATCAGGATGGTTATAATAGATTAATTGATGGAATTGATTTACTTGAAAAAGTTTTTCAAAAAAGAAAAGAAAAAAATAGAATATGGGAGGCGGTACCTAATAAAACAAAAAATGATATAGAAAAAAATAGAAAGCATATACATTATATTGAACAACTTGAAGAATTTATAAATGAATTAAACAAAGTAAAAAAAAATATAGAGAATAGCAGAAGCAGAAGCAGAAGCAGAAGCAGAAGCAGAAGCAGAAGCAGAAGAAGATGCAGAAGATGCAGAAGCAGAAGCAGAGAAGAAGGAGAAATATCTGATAGAAGCAGAAGCAGCAGAAGAAGTAGAAACTGGGTAAGAAGTAGAGGTAAAACAAAAAAAAATTTAAGAAAAAATAAAAAAACAATAGGAAAAAAATAAATAAAAAATTGATATAAAATTATTGTTATTAATAATATTATTAACAATAATTATAAATGGAAATTACTACGGAAAATGTTATGCCAAAAAATATTTGTTGTGCGAAAGATTGTAATCGTAAAATAAAATTAACAGATTTAATGTGCAGATGTGGTAATTTTTATTGTAAAGCTCATCGTTTACCGGAATCTCATAATTGTACTTATGATTTTAAAGAAAACGATAAAAAAAAACAAAGAATAGAAAATTTAAAATGTATAGGAAGTAAATTAGTTAAAATATAATAGTTTATATAATGGACTATAAAAATACATTAAAATTATTTTCTAAAAATTTTATTTACGGTGGTTTTCTATTAGGAGTATTAATAACAATAATAGATTTAATAAAAGATTCAAATCATTCTGTAAATTTTTATGCATATGCTAGTGCGAGTTTTTTCTTAATAAATTTATTTCAATATTACTATATAGCAAAATTAAATCCAAAATTAGAAGTAAATTTCTTATTTCATACAATGATAGGTGGTATTATATTTTCATTATATGCTATATTAATGTTCATTTTATTTAAATATAATTTTAGCACTTACGATAACATTTTATTTACTGGTATAACTTATATTATAATAACAGCTATATATTTTTATTTAGCTATAACGAAACAGATTACCATTTAGATTTTTTAACATTAATTTTAGGACCTTTCTTTTTATCTCTAGTATTAGGATCATATACTTCTTCATCATCGTCTGAGTCTAAATTCTTAGATATTTCCCAAAATTCTTTTGAACCTAATTTAAAGTTTTTATGATTATCAGCTCTATACCAAAAGATTTGATCATGTAGTTTATTAGATTTAGAGTTATTATTAATAACTAAACATTCATAATTTTCCGTACATTGATCCATAACTTGACAAAAAGATTCAAATGTAGGAAACATTCCAGCATAATTTTCGTAAATGCGTTTTCTATTACTAATATATGGTTCTCTAAGAATAAATACATAATCAATATTAGTTCTAAGATTAGGTGGAATACCTAATGGATATTGCATAGTAATAATAAGCATCATTTTCCAATGTCTTCCATTCATAAAAAGTAAACGCATCATTTTATCTTTAGTCCAAGATGCATCAAAAAGACAATCATCTAAAATAACAAAAGCTCGTGGATCAATAGTAGATTTTCTATAAATTTCAACTTCTTTTTTAATTTGTTTCATAACTGTTCTTTGTCTTTTTAATATGTTTTCTATTATAGCTGTATTATATTCATCATGTATAAATAATTTAGGAACATGTTCAGAATAAAAGCCATTACCAGCCTCAGTTCCACTAATAACAGTTCCGATTGGTATATCTTGATGATAATATAAAAGATCACGGACTAAAAAAGATTTACCTGTATCTCTACGACCAATTAAAACAATAACTGGTCCTTTATTTTCGTCAGGTCTGAAACTAATAGATTTCATATCAAATTTTTTCAATTCTAATGTCATATTATAAATATATATAAATTATTATTTATAATATGAAAACGCAATTATAATAAAAAATCGTTAGAATTTAAAAATATATTTATTATTATTTAAATAAATGGAAATAAATTATAAGAAAAATAAGAATACCGAACTTTTTGAACAAATGGAGAATGAAGAATTATGTTATTTAGAGAATCCACAAAATTATATACCAATTTATAATAAATTTTTTAATTTGTCTGAAACAAACTACAATTCTATAAATTTGAATAATCAATATAATTTATTTTCATTGAATGAAAAAATGGGTTACTCTAAATTTAATGGAATAATTGTTGATAATAGTAATAATAAAATAAATAAAAAGATATTTTTTAAATATAGTCCATTAGTTGATCCAATAAAATATATGATTGGTAAATATGAATTAAGTTATAATATTTTAGAATTACCTAAAATAAAAAATACTGAAATAGCTGAGAAAGTATTAGATCCAAATAATTCAGCTTATAGTGATGGTTTTTTTTCATATTTATCAAGTATATTGCTAAATAACTATAATTTTTATAATGGAATAGATTATTATGGTTCATTCTTAGGAATAAAAAATGATTTTAAATTAGATATTGAAGATGATATAGATTATTTAGATGATTCAGAATTTTTTCATAAAAATAACAATGTTTTATTTAAAATAGAAGAGACAGAAAATTATAAAAATATATTTAGTAACACAAAGAAAAATAGAAAATCTATTGATATAAATAAAGGTGATGAATTTGATGATATAAAATTTGATGATATAAATGATATCACAGATATTCATTATAATTTTTCTGAATGTAAAATAAAAAATATTGAAGATTCTGAATCTAACTCTAAATTAGAATTAGAATATGATAATAATTCAATAGTAAATTTAAGTGATATAAGTTGTAATAAAAAGAAAAAGAAAAAGAAAACAAATAGTTTAAATAATTCTTCATCATCTTGCTCTTCAAGATATTCAAATACAGAATCAAGTAATAATGAAGATTCAGATGAAGAAGATACAGATGATGAAACAGAATATTCAAGTTCAGAAGGAGAAGAGGAATTAATAGCTACAATACAGAAATTCCCAGTTCAAACTATTGCTTTGGAATGTTGTAATGATACATTAGATTCATATATAATAAACGGAAAATCAAGAATAAAAGATGATGAATGGGAATCAATAGTATTACAGATATTATTTACTTTAATTACATATCAAAAGGTGTATGATTTTACGCATAATGATTTACATACAAATAACATAGTATATATTGAAACCGAGAAGAAATATTTATATTACAAGTATGATAATACTCATTATAAAGTTCCAACATATGGAAAAATTTATAAAATAATTGATTTTGGTAGAGCAATCTATAGATATAAAGGAACAATTATATGTAGTGATAGTTATGCTCCCGAAGGAGATGCTCATACTCAATATAATTGCGAACCTTATTTAAATGATGAGAAGCCTAGATTAGATCCAAATTATAGTTTTGATTTGTGTAGATTAGGATGTAGTTTATTTGATTACTTTATAGATGATTTAGATTTGATAAAGAGATTAAAATCTCCAATAAAAAAAATGATGGTTCAATGGGTTTATGATGATAAAGGAAAAAATATACTGTATAAGAATGATTCATCAGAGAGATATCCAGATTTTAAATTGTATAAAATGATAGCAAGGACAGTATCAAGACATAAACCTACATTGGTGTTAAAAAACCCATTATTTGAAAACTATAAAATAGCGAGAAAGAATATAAATAAGTCAGCTACAATAATAAACATAGATAAATTACCTATAATGACATAGTAGAGCAATTTCTCTCGACTCAAGTTTGTAAAGCTCGAAATTTTATATTTTATTTTATAAATTTTTAAAATATAAAATTAAATTTGAGATATTTCTCGTCAAAAATCGGGTTTATTTACAAAAACACTTGGTGTCTCTTTAATATTTCCTATAATTTCATTTAAATTAAATTGTTCTAACAAAATAATAGCTACAGTAGCAGCTATAAAAACTATTAAACTGTCAGTAAATAATGATTTTAAAGGTTTATTTTCTTTTAATATAAATCTCATTTCAATAAATTTAAAAATAAAAAATATAATAGATATAATTGAAGAAGTTATTACTTGATTCATTTATAATTTATTATTATAAATGAATTATAGTTATATTAACGAATTTATTTTAATTCCTCTATATCTAAATTAATATCGTTTTCTTTTTCATCTGTTTTTATATCTAAAACATCTAATTCTAATTTATCTGGATCTTCATCTAATGTCTTAATATCTAATGAAAGATTATCACTATCATTATTATCTATTATTAATTTATCATCATCATCATCATCATCACTAGTTATATAAGTATCTGATTCAATATCTGGTTTTGGTTCTTCAACTTTTGTTTCTTCAACTTTTGGTTCTTCATCTTTATTTAATTCTTTATTAGCATTCTTTAATGCTGTTTTAAGATTGGTTTTTGATTCTGCTTCTAATTTCTCTCTTACTTCCTGTTTAATCTTTTCTAATTCTTGTTCTTTTAGTTCTTTTTGTTGTCTTTCTATTGCTTCTTTATCTGGGATAGTTTCCTTCTTTTCTTCAACTTGAACATCAGTTTCAAGTGATTCATCTAAATATGAGCGTAAAATGTTTTCAACTGGAACACTATCTCTAACACTATTCAATATACATTCTTTGACAATAATTTCTAATTCTCTGTTGTTTTTTTGGATTTGTAAAGGAGGTATATCTTTTTCAAATAGATAAACATTAATATACACTTTTCTTGCGACATTAATATATATTTTATGAATAAATGAATTTAAATTAGGAATATCTATATCTACTTTTTTTTGTTTTATTCCAGCTCTAGAACAAGTTAAAGATTTTAATTGTATAATATGGACACAAGTTATTAAATCTTCTAAATAATTACAGCAAGAACTGGTAATAATTCTTTCTTTTTCAGTATTAACAATTTCGCCACTCCATTTTGGAATATTATTTAATAAATTTTGGAAAGTCATTAAATATTTATCTTCTTCTTCATTTTCAGCACACATTTTATATGCTTCTTCAAAAACAGATTTAATACCTTCAATTATACAAGGTGTTAAAACATTTGTTAATCTAGCACACCATTCATTTTTAGATTCAATAACAGTATTAATATTGTAATCGTCCATAGTTATTAAATAAAACTAATATTTTCTAAACCAATAATATTACGAAAATATATATAATTTAAACATATCAATATTAAAAATATTTCATTTCTAATTTCTTTTTTGTAAATATCAATAACCAATAAAAATCTATATTTAAATTTATTATCTGGTAGTTTTGATTTTATAAATTGTATTAATAAATTTGCACTAAATCCATTATTATATAATTTATTTGCTAAATTTATTATATATAGTAATTTTTTGTTAGTAGTATTATAGATATTTTTATTTAGAATATCAAAGTCAATAAATTTATTTAAGTAATACAATTTTTTTGTATCAAAATTAAATATTTTGCTAGTAGTATTGTTATTAATTTTTTTATTACAATATATATCACTAAATCTGGATAAAATTGGTTTTAATATTTTATATTTATTATCTACAATAATAAAGAATCTAGTGCTATGATTATATATCTCAATACATCTTCTAAGTGCCGATTGTGCATCAATAGTAAGTTTATCGGCATTTAATAATATAATAGATTTAAATAAGTAATTTTCAGTATTATTATTTATTATAGTATTAGCAAAATGTTTAAGATTTTCTCTAATAAATTTAATATTTCCTTTACCATGAGAACAATTAATAATTAATGTATATTTATTAAAATTTTCATAGTTTTTATAAATAAGTTTTAATAAATATTCTAATATAGTTTTTTTACCAGTTAAATTATTACCATGAAATATAATATTAGGTATATTTTTAGTATTATACATTTTATTAATTTTATTAATGATTTTAATATTATTCAAACTGTTATCAATATAGTAAAAATTATTACTATCATAAAAATTATTTTCAATAATATTCATTAGTTATAAATACATATAAACAATTTTTTAATAGTATATTTCAATATATTTAATTATAAATAAAAATTAGTATTATTATCTAATTATATATTAACTATGTCTGAAACATTTTCATCAACACAAGGAGGGCTTACACCACTTATTAGTACAGATCAGGGAAGTTTAATGGCAAATGATAACACAACAATTCCTTCATCAGCACCAGAACCAGAAGGACCCAAAGATTGGACAGTTGAAGAACTTTTAGAATATATATTAAGAGGTTGGCATGATGCAAACTTAGGAGATACTAATGTAAATGGATTATTAAATGCTGAATGTCTTCTTATCAATAAGAATATATCTATTGGTGATTCAACTACAAGTAATTTTAGTTTAATAAATGTATCTACAACAGATATTAGTTCTGGAACAGATCAAATAATATCAGATACAAATTTTGTAGATGTAACTGATGTATTGGTAAATTATATAACATTAAATCCTAATAGTAAATTTCATATGAATTGGCAATTTCATTATTTATCATCAACATATTACAATACTATGTTAAATTGTAAATTATTTTATAAAGTAAGAAGAACAGATACAGGTGTAGATTTTAGTGAAAATTTTATAGGAGAATACATATTAGGTTCAGAAAATACAAATTTTACTTATGATACATTTAGTAAATCATTTTATATAGATATATGTCATAATGCTGGTGATACAATTATGTTTTATATGAGATCTAAAATTCAAACAGATATATCGGATATATGTTATAATATATTAGATGATTCTTTAAAACCTAAAATATTAAAAAGTAGAAAGGGAAATACAATAACATTAGCTGAATATAGTGCTATTAAATAAATTTAATATTTAGAAAATAAATTATATGTGATTAACAACCCATATTATTTATTGTGGTATAATATATATTATAATTATAATTTATAATATATAATATGTCAAGTGATTTTCTAATAGAATTTTTAAATCCTTTAAAAACTTGGAAGATGGGACATCTTGGACATTTAAGAGAATTAGATGTAAGTGGTATTGTAAATATTAGCGGTGATTTAACAATGACTAATTTATTAACCGGTAATTTTATAGATATATCTGGAGACATATCTATTAATAGAAATTTGGATGTTTCAGGACAAAGTAGATTTCAAATGAGACCATTTCAAGAACTTTCAACAGATATTAGTTATATTGATGTTAATGGTTATTTTAGTTTAGAACAAGATACATCTCCTCCTGCTGATGAACATACACGTATTGAAACAATACATTATAGTAACTCTTTATTTGTTGATACAGATCATATATTATATTCAATAGCTAATTCTAATGAAAAAAGACAATTTATGATAGTAGGTTCTAACGGATTTCATATAACAAGTACTAATGGGATTTTATGGGATAATAGTGGAATAGCAACAGAAACTGGTCATTTAAGAAGTGTTATATGGTGTGATGAATTAGAAAAGTTTTATATAGTAGGTGATAATGGTTTTTATGGTTCTAGTATAGATGGTAAAGTATTAGATAATAGTGGTAATTTAGCAGCTAATAAAGATATAATATCACTTTGTTGGTCAAAAGAATTAACTAAATTTGTTGCTGTTGGTTATACTAACTCAGAAGAAGGTTATTATTGTATGAGTCAAGATGGTGTTAATTGGACAGAAGGTATTATAAGTAGTTGTAAAAGATTATATAGTGTTGCATGGTCTCCTGAATTACATAGATTCGTTGCTGTCGGTAGCTATAGTTCTGATGACGTCGATTTTTATGGATTTTATATATCAAGTGTAGATGGAATTAATTGGGATAATAGCGGTATATTATACACCGATAATCCTAATAATTATTTATTAACTATATGTTGGTCCAGAGATTTAAATAAATTTTTAGCAGGTGGTTATAATGCTTACTATGCTACAAGTAAAGATGGTATTTATTGGGATAATAGTGGTAATTTAATAGGAAATATTACAAGTATTAAAAATGTATTATGGTCTTCTGATTTAAAAAGATTTATAGCACTATGTAAACTTGCTTCTACTGGTGTTATTTATTCTAGTCAATATGGTATAAATTGGGATGTAAGTTCTAATACTACTTTTGAATTAACTTATGGTGTATGGTCTCCTGGATATGGTAAATTAGTAATTATTGCTGCTAATCCAGATGGTACAGTATATTATACCGATCATAAATATGTTTTACCAACTACTAAAAATATATTTCAACATCTTGTTTTAGAAGATTTAACTGTTAATGGAGATGCCAGTTTTAATGGACATGTTGATATACAAAAACATTTATCTGTTCATGGTGATGTATCATTAAATGCTAATGTAGATATATGCGATCATTTAATAGTTCATGGAGATGCTTCATTTAATTCTAGTGTTGATATATGTGACCAATTTATTGTTCATGGTGACGCATCATTTAATAGTAGTGTTGATATATCTGATCAA
>CETI01077899.1_pt1 | contig 10673 bp, 10 predicted proteins | sample 361441 | NCBI WGS metagenome assembly CETI01 (sample SAMEA2622478, study PRJEB7988) | marine metagenome | biome: marine biome (ENVO:00000447); feature: deep chlorophyll maximum layer (ENVO:xxxxxxxx); material: "saline water (ENVO:00002010), including plankton (ENVO:xxxxxxxx)" | depth 90 m | reverse complement strand
TTTAAAGCTTTTTATTTTGATGGATCTCAAGGTTTATATATTCATCCCAACATATGGCATGAGGGTGTTTTCCCAATTAATCAAAAATCTTCATTTATGGGCAAACAAGGAAAAGTTCATGCTAGAGTTAGTATTGATTTTAAAAAAGAATTTAATAAATACCTTTTTTTTAAAACTTATCTTTAATTGTTAACATAATTTATTTTTGATGAGTAATTAAAAAAAATTCGTAATTACTATTAGGCAAATTTACCAGGGCAGAGAGAATGTTTTTACATTTGTAAAACTTTTCATAGCTTCAATTACGCCTTCTTTATAGCCAAGTCCAGAATCCTTTATACCTCCAAAAGGAGACATCTCAATTCTATATCCTGGCACTTCCCATATATTAACTGTGCCAACATTTAAATTTTGGATATATTTTTTTGCTCTCATAAAATTATTTGTACAAACACCTGAAGATAAGCCAAAAGCTGTTGAATTAGAAATTTTTATAACCTCATCATCTTCATCAGGCACTCTAATAATAGGAATAACAGGACCAAATGTTTCCTCCATTACTAATTCACTTTTTGGATTTACATTATCAATAACAATAGGAGGTAATAAAGCTCCTTTAAGACCAGGGTGATATAAAATGTCTGCACCCTCTTCAGCAGCCATTGATACACGTTTATCAAATAATTGTGCTGCCTCAGCATTAACAACCGTACCTAAATCAGTTTTTAAATCCATCGGATCACCAAATTTAATTTTCTTTGCTCTTTCTAAAGCCATTTCCACAAAACGATCGGCAATTTTGTTTTGACAGAGTATTCTTTTAACAGCTGTGCAACGTTGTCCAGAATTTTTAGTTGCCCCAGTAACAGCAAGTTCCACTGCTTTCTTTAAATCATCATCGTTTAAATCATTTAGAACAATAAGAGGATCATTGCCTCCTAGTTCTAAAACTGTTCTTTTATAACCAGCTTTTTCTGCAATATATTTTCCAACTCCAACGCTCCCCGTAAATGTAATTAAATCAATATTTGAATTTTGTATCATCTCTAATCCAATTTCGTCTGGCCAGCCTGTAACAACAGAAAACATTTCTGGTGGAAGGCCTGATTCATATAAAACATCAGCTAATAACATTGCAGTCATTGGTGTTAATTCAGTTTGTTTACAAACTGTACAATTATTAGTAGCTATAGAAGGGGCTATTTTATGTGCCACCATGTTTAGTGGATGATTAAAAGGTGTAATTGCTGATATAGCTGTTAATGGTTCCCTCATAGTAAAAATTTTTCTAGCCTTTCCATGCGGAGTTAAATCACAAGAAAATATTTCACCATCATCGTAAATACATAATTGGGCAGTAAGAGAAAAAACATCAAATGCTCTACCAACCTCATATAAAGAATCTTGTTTTGAAAGTCCTAATTCATATGTAATGACATCTGAAATTTCTTCTTTTCTATTAACTAATGCTTCAGCGGCATTTTGTAAAATTTTTTGCCTTTCATATCTTGTTAACTTAGGAGTAAAATTTGCAGCAATATCTAAGGCTTGTTTCGCATGTTCAGCATTACCTGCTGGAACAGTACCTATAACATTTCCAGTGTAAGGATATATTACCTCTATAACTTTTTCTGCATTGATTTTTTTTCCCGCTATGCGCATTGATTCATTTTTAATTTTACTCATGAATTTGCTCCTAAAATCGCAAAATAAAAAGCATCGTAATTGTATAATTGTTTATTAGAATCAATTTGAGGCATTTTTTTATTTACAATAAAGGGTACTTCCCTCTCATGCAACCCACCATGTGAACGAAGCGGTTCGTTTAAACCACTCAAATTGTGTTTATCTTTAGAAGATCCAATGGTCATATATTCACTAGACATACAAATAATATCGCCCATTCTGTCTTCAGGAAGGTTATATTTTGAGCATCCCTCTTCTTTATTTAAAACAACTTCAATATCATTAATATTTTTTATTTCTGATATAACAGAATTTAAATCATTTTTATCATCTAAATAAATTGTAGCAAAAGAGCCAAGCGCGCCATGGTGTACTACATAAGGATCAGTAATAGGAAGTATCACTTTAGTTTTTTCTTTACCAAATTTTTCATCAAGATGATCTTGTAAGAAAATTGCATTTGGAGAACCATCATCTTGGGACTTTGGTTTCATTCCGTGATCAGCTGTAATAACAATTGTTGCACCAGTGTCATCTAATTGACCTATATATTTGTCAAACATGGCATAAAATTTATTTGCAACTTCATGTCCTGGTGCATATTTATGTTGTATATAATCAGTTGTTGAAAGATACATAATGTCTGGTTTAAATTCTTGCATAAGCTTAACGCCTGTTGCCATAACAAATTCAGATAAATCCTGAGAATAAACTTCAGGAACAGGCATGCCTAACCATTCGTTAACGTTTTCAATACCATTATCTTTTATTGTTGTTTGATCAGATTTCTCTGCAGAAAAACATATTGCTCTACTTTCATTAAAATTTAAGCCATTACCAAGAAGTGTTCTTAATTTATCTTTTGCTGTTACAAGAGCAATTTTTGCTCCTGCTTTATAATACTCTTCAAATATTGTTGGGGCTCGTAAATATTGTGGATCATTCATCATTACTTCTTTTCCGGTTGAAGGTGTATAAAAAAAATTACCACAAATACCATGTACAGAACTTGGTTGACCTGTTACAATCGAAATATTGTTTGGATTTGTAAAACTTGGAATAGCACTGTGAGCCAATAAATACTCGCCTTTTTTTTTAATTTGATCAAGATTAGGAGTTAAATTTATTTTAGAAGCTTCATCTAAATATTCTTTTTGACTTCCATCAAGACAAATAACAATCGAAGGTTTTTTAAGAATACCAAGATATTCTCTACTATTAATAGAAAGGGTATCGTTCATTTTTTTCTATATATATTGATACATAGACTAAAATCAATAGATGATAAATAAAAAGGAATAACAATGACTGGAATGAAATAAAAAACTATAAGTTATTTTCAGATGGCTGAAACATCTATTTTTATAATTTTACTTTTTTCTGCGCTCTGTCATGCAATTTGGAGTGCTTTAATTAAATCCAGTACAAATCCATTGTCCTTAATGGGTATAACATCAGTTTTAGAATTAATTGTTTTTATTCCTCTAACTTTTTACGTTCCCTTTCCAAGTTTAGAAATATGGTATTTGTTATTTGCCACTATCATTGTCCATGTATTGTATAGATTAAATGTAATTTATTCTTACAAATTTGGGGATTTGTCTTTTGTTTATCCCATAGCTAGAGGAGGCTCATCGCTTTTAATTGCTATTATTAGTATTATGTTTCTAACAACATCCATCAATATATATGGTTTTTTTGGTATTTTAATTGTGTGCACTGGCTTATTTCTTATTTCATTTTCTGCAAAAATAAAATTTAATAAAACTGCTTTTTTTTTAGCTACAACAACGGCAATCTTAATAACGGCTTATACGTTAATAGATGGTATTGGTGTTCGAAAGTCAGCAAATGGATTTTCATATATTTTTTGGTTAATAGCATTGAATGGTGTTCCTATTTTAATTATTTCTATTATTTCAAAAAATGGATTAAGAAAAAGAAATACATATTCAATTAAAAAAGGAATAGCTGCGGGTATATTCGCTACATTGTCTTATGCGATCGTAGTATATGGTATGCAATTTATAGAAATAGCATATGTATCTAGCATTAGAGAAATTAGTATTATTTTTGCTACTGTTATTGGAATGATGTTCTTATTAGAAAAAAAAGCATCTAAAAGAATAATGCCATCAATTTTAATTGTTATTGGTATTGCAACAGTTTATTTTCAAATATAAATTATTAATTATGAAAAAAATAGGATTTACTGGACAATGTCCGGATGGGGATATTAGTGCTTTATCTAATCAAATTAAACTTTGTAAAGATGCGAATATTGATTCTTTGGAAGTGTCTATTTTTGAAACAGATGTTATTGTTGGAAAAAAAATTAATTTTCCAGAATTAAAAATTTTAAAAGATACTCTTAATAATAAAGGTATGGCTTATACAGTTCATGGGGAACTAAGTGTTAATTTATTAGATCAAGATTATTTTGATGATCATAAAGAAATTTTAAAAAGAGATATTGAAGTTTCAGGAGAAATAAATGCAACACATCTAGTAACTCATTTTGGACAAACAACAAATGCTGTTTATGAAAATAAAGAACTTTATAACTCACATTTAAAAAGACAGGAAGAGTGCTATGCTGAGTTAGGAGAGTATGCAAAAAAATACAATGTAATTCTCGCAATTGAAAATCTTTTTCCATTTAAACTTGATTACTATGCTCCTCTTCCAAGTGAAATTGCTAAACAATTAAATGGGATTAATCACCCCAATGTTAAATGCTGTATGGATATTTCTCATGCATATATAAATTGCACATATCAAAATGCTCACTTGATAAATGAATTAAAAGAAATGGGTCCTTTATCTGAACATATACATATGCATGACTCTTTTGGAAATATTGAAAGAATCTGGACGTACATTGATGCTGAATCTACTTCTTATGGTCAAGGAGATTTACATTTGCCATTAGGTTGGGGAGATATCCCATTTGATAGGATTTTTGATGAAGTTAAATTTCCTACAAATGTAAACCTAAACTTTGAGCTGCCATTTAGATATGAGAAGTATTATAAAGAAAGTATATCTAAAGCTAGAGCTTTATTAGAAAAACTCTAGACTTTAAATATAAAATTTTCTATTAACTTATACCTAATGGAAAATGATGATGTGATTGAAGTGGATAAGAATACTGAAACTATTTGTTGCGATGGGGGTCAAGATAGTTTAGGACATCCAGCAGTTTACTTCACATTTAATCAAAACAATAAGATTGTTTGTAATTATTGTGGCAAAATATTTATAAAAAAAGATACTTAGGAATATTAAGATATGTATAAAGACAGTTGGGGACTAAAGAGAATCTGCCCGATGTGCAGCAAGCAATACTATGATCTTGGTAAAACGGAATTAGAATGTCCAGAATGCGGAAAAGAAATTGAAGTTACAACTATGTCTCGACCTCGTAGGGGTCGAAAACCAGGTAGCACCAATACTGCACCTTTGGCAAATCCAATACCTACCCCACCTAAAGAAAAAGAAGATGATTTAAATATAGAAAATATTGAAATAGATAATAATGAAGCTCCTATGGATGATGACACAGTTTTAATTGAAGAGGAAGCTGATATAGATCCAACTGTTGATGCAGGAATTAAGCCAACAGAAGAAAAAGAAGAAGAATATTAATAATATTTTTATATCCTTACTTTATAAATTTAACTTTAACTTATGAAAGATACTTTAATTAAAACTTGGGCGCTTTTTTTTGGATTTTCCATATTATGTTTAGGTCATGGTCTACAAGGAACTCTTATAGGTGTTAGGGCAATGTATGAAGGTTTTAGCTTAACATCCATTGGATTAATTACTGCAGGGTTTTATATAGGATACTTAATAGGCTCAATGATCATACCTGTGCTATTAAATCGTGTTGGTCATATTAGAGTTTTTGCTGCTTTGGCATCTTTAGCATCTGTAGCCATACTGCTTCACACAATAATACTTAATCCTTTTACTTGGTTTTTATTTCGAATTTTAACAGGAGTCAGTATTGCTGGTATCTATGTTATTATGGAGAGTTGGTTAAATGATAAATCAAGTAATGAAACACGTGGTCAATTATTATCTGTATATATGATAGTTACATTTGTTTTTGCAGGACTGGGTCAATTTTTATTAAACTTAAGCGATCCGATGAAGGTAAATTTATTCATACTTGTGTCCATACTTTTATCGATTTCTCTTGTGCCTATTTTGTTAACTGCAACACAAGCTCCAACTTTTGAAAATCCGAAAAGATTTAGTCTTAAAGAATTATATATAATTACTCCGCTAGGATTTGTAGGAGCATTAATTACAGGTTTAACGCATGGAACAGTTTTTGGGTATGGAGCAATATATGCAACAGCAAAAGATTTTAGCACATTCCAAATATCACTCTTCATGGTAATTGTAACAGCTTTTGGAGCAATTTCTCAGTGGCCTATTGGTTATCTTTCAGATAAAATTGATAGGCGAATTATATTAATTGGCGTAACAATAATTGCAGCAGGATTATCAATCTTTATTGTTATTTCCTCATATCTATCGCTATTTGTATTTTTCATTATGCTAGCATTATACTCTGCAATGAGTCTGCCCATGTATTCTTTATGTGTAGCGCATACTAACGATTATCTTAATCCAAATGAAATTGTCTCTGCTAGTGCTGCTATTGCTGTTTTGATTGGTTTGGGGGCAATACTAGGTCCAATAATTACGTCTTTTTTTATGAATACAATTGGTCCTGATGGTTTCTTTGTTTATTTATTTATTTTTCATCTTTTACTAGGTTTGTTTGGGTTATATAGAATGGGCAAAAGAACTAAACCTTCTGATTTAGAATCCCAATACTATCCTTTGCCTCGAAATATTACCTCGGCAGGAATGGAACTTAATCCCAAAGTGAATAAAAATAATAAAGATTAAGTTTTTTTTATATAAGAAAAAATTCTCCATAACAATAACATGGTTATTATTATTAAATAAATTAAAGGCTCTGTTTTATCAGCTTTTTTCAAAAATAAAAAATGAAGAGAAGCAAGTATAGCAACTGGATATATAAGATAATGTAGTCTTTTCCATATTTTAAAAGATAATAATTTTACCATATAATTTGTGGATGTAATAGCAAGAGGAACTAAAAAAAGAAAACTTATAAATCCAAAAGTAATAAAAGGTCTTTTCGCTATATCTTTAATAATAAAATTAAAATTAAAATAATGATCTAAAAAAATATAAGTTAAAAAATGAAGTGAAACGTAATAAAAAACAAATAGACCAATCATTCTTCTTAAGTTTTGAAGCGAACCTAAAGATCTAAATTTTGATAATGAAGAAATTAAAAGTGTTAAAATTATAAGCTTAAGAGAAAAACGACCAATTTCGTCCATTAGTTTGTCGATTGGATTTACACCAAAATTACCTTGTAGATATTTCGTTAACCAAAATAAACTTGGCAAAATTAGTAATATGAAAATAAAAGGTTTAGTTTTGTTAATAAAACGAGTTGATAAAAACATACAATTAAAAAAATTTCTTTAAATCCATATTTTTATATAAATAAGATACCTCCTCCTCATAACCATTATACATTAAAGTGGGTCTTCTCAAAAACTCTCCGATTCTTCTTTCATTTGATTGGGTCCAGCGAGGATGATCCACATTTGGATTCACATTAGAGTAAAAGGCGTATTCTTTTGGATTAATTTCTGACCAAGTTGTTTTGGGTTCTTCTTTTAAAAATCTTATAGCTACTATAGATTTAATTGATTTAAAACCGTATTTCCAAGGAACAACTAATCTTAACGGAGCTCCATTTTGATTTAATAAGTTATGTCCATAAATACCAGTAGAAAGAATTGTCAAAGGATGCATTGCTTCATCAATCCTTAATCCTTCAACATATGGCCAAGGAACAAAAAAGCTTAGAGATTTTTTTTGTTGGCCAGGCATTTCTGATGGACGATAGATAGTTTCAAATTGTACATATTTAGCTTCTGACATTGGTTGCACTTTATTTATCAATTTGTTGAGAGGAAAACCTTGCCAAGGTATAACCATTGACCATGCCTCAACACATCTTAATCGATATATTCTATCTTCAATTGTAAAATCTTTTAGTATATCTTCTAAATCTATCATTCCCGGCTTTTCAACCAATCCCTCAACACTTATACTCCAAGGCCTTGGTTTAAAATTTTTAGAATATTTAGAAGGATCACTTTTACCTGTCCCAAATTCATAAAAATTATTATAAGTAGTTATTTCTTCATACGTATTTAATTGATCATCATTATCTAATTTACTGCTGAAAGAATTACTTGAAGATTCATGGGAAGCGTTAACATTAGAAGAAATGGATAGGGAAACAGAAGTTAAAATTGAATTTCTGATAAACTTTCGTCTATTTATATATGTTTTATGTGGCGTAATTTCAGAACTTAAAATTTTCATATCATCATTATAATATTAGCATTAATAAAATAAAGTATCTTACAAATTTATTAAAAAATTGTTAAGATATAAGTAAATATGATTTACAGATTTTTACTTCTAATTGCTATTATATTTACTTATCCTTTAAATGCAGAAAGTCAAAATATGCATGGAATTTCTATGCATGGGATTCCTAAATATGATAAAGATTTCAAACATTTATTTTATGTTAACCCTAATGCGCCAAAAGGTGGCACATTGAAATTTGGTGTATACGGCTCATTTGATAATCTTAACCGTGTTGCTTTTAAAGGAACTAAAGCGGCTGGACTTGGTTATATAAATGATACATTAATGAGGAGAGTTTGGGATGAAGCATTTACCCTATATGCTCTTATAGCAGAATATATCGAAATTCCTGATGACAGATCCTCTATAACTTTTTTTATAAATCCTGATGCAAAATTCCATGATGGTTCATCAATTACTCGAGAAGATGTTCTTTTTAGTTTAAAAACTTTTCAAGAAAAAGGAACTCCAAATCAGAAAAAAACCTATGGAAAGGTAATAGAAACAGAAGAAGTTGGTACCAATGGTTTAAAAATGATTTTTGTTAATAATGAAGATAAAGAGTTGCCTTTAATTATAGCTGGATTTTTACCAATAATTCCTAAAAAATATTATGAAAAGATAGATGTCACTAAAACCTTTCTAGATATTCCATTAGGGAGTGGTCCATATAAAATTTTAAAGTTTGATCCAGGAAGAAGTATAACCTACGAACGTGTAAAAAACTACTGGGCTAAGGATTTGCCAGCAAATAAAGGTCACTATAACTTTGATACACTTACATATGAATACTACAAAGACTCAAATGTTCTCATGGAAGCATTTAAAGTAGGTGATTATGATTATCGACGCGAATATAATGCACAACGATGGCAAACTAATTATAATTTTCCTGCAATAGAAAGAGGTGACGTGATTTTGAATGAAATGGAAAATGATAGGCCAACCGGAATGAACGCATTAGTTATGAATTCTAGAAAAGAAATATTTCAAAATCCAAGAGTAAGAGAAGCATTGAGTTATGCATATGATCATGAGTGGATAAATAAAACATTATACAACAATGCCTATAAGAGAACAGATAGTTATTTTGATAATTCTCCTCTAGCATCAACGGGCCTACCATCGGAAGAAGAATTAAAATTACTTAATCCATGGCGAGATCAACTTCCAAAAGAAATATTTACTAAAACTTACCAACCTCCAGTTTCAGATGGCTCTGGTGTTCCTAGAGATAATTTGCGTGTTGCTAAAAAAATATTGGAAGAAGAAGGTTGGAACGTTGTAAACAATAAACTAATAAAAAATGGTAAAGAATTTACATTTGAGTTTTTAATAGTAAGTCCCTCAGTAGAAAGAATTGCTTTAGCTTATCAAGAAACTCTTAAGAAACTAGGTATAAGCATGTCAATTAGAACAGTAGATTCATCTCAATATCAATCAAGAATGCTAAATTATGATTTTGATATGATAAAAAATTCTTGGCGAGTAAGTTTAAGTCCTGGCAATGAACAGCAATTTTATTGGGGTTCTGAGGTTGGAAAAAAAGATGGAAGTAAAAATTATGCAGGAATAGATAGTGTTGTTGTTGATTTTTTAATTGAAAAAATTATTGGTGCTAAAACAAGGGAAGAACTTACAACAGCAATACATGCTCTTGATAGGGTATTATTATGGGGTCATTATGTTATTCCTCTATATCATAGTCCTATTGATAGGATAGCGTATTGGAATTTTTTAGAATACCCAAAGGACATTCCATTATATGGAATAGTTATAGAAACATGGTGGTCAAATTTAGATAAAGCTAAAAAACTTAATAGATAATATAAAAAATTAATGAGTCATACACGTGCAAATATTTTAATGCTGATAGCATCTCTTATTTGGGGAACGGCATTTGTTAGTCAAACAACAGGTATGGGAGCTATTGGACCGTTTACATTTAGCTTTGGAAGATTTTTTTTCGCATTTCTTACAGTTATTCCTTTTGCAATTTACTTGGAAAAAAACAATCTCCCTAAAATATTAAGTGATAGAAAAAAAGTTTATTTATGTTTGGCAACAGGTTGTTTTCTATTCGGTGGCATGGGCTTACAACAATATGCTTTACAAAAATCAATGATATCTAATGCTGCTTTTTTAAGTACGCTCTACGTTCCTTTTGTTGGAATTATTTCAAGATTTATTATTAAAAAACAAGTTCATTGGATAATTTGGATTGCTATATTACTTTGTCTATATGGATCATATTTATTATCATCTAATCAATCGATAGAAATACAACAATCAGACTCTCTTCTATTTATTGCAGCTTTATTTTTTGCCTTACATATTATTTGTATTGATATTTTTATGAAGGAATTAAATAGTCCATTTCTTTTTGGGAGCATTCAATACTTCATAGTTTTTATTCTCTCAATGGTTCTAGCATTTGCTTGGGAAGATCCAAAATTATCAAATATGCAAATTGAATGGTT
>CETI01209193.1_pt1 | contig 10683 bp, 13 predicted proteins | sample 361441 | NCBI WGS metagenome assembly CETI01 (sample SAMEA2622478, study PRJEB7988) | marine metagenome | biome: marine biome (ENVO:00000447); feature: deep chlorophyll maximum layer (ENVO:xxxxxxxx); material: "saline water (ENVO:00002010), including plankton (ENVO:xxxxxxxx)" | depth 90 m | reverse complement strand
AAAAAATATTGAAAACCTATAGCAAAGGAGACCATGCAGGGTCACTTCCGTCCCTTGGTGTTTCAATAATTCTTTCGTTATAACCTGTAATATCAATAAAATGGATAGTTGTTTCGCCGCCTGTACCATCTAAATTAGACCTTTTTTGCCTGTGAAATATTAAATATCTTCCATTTGGAGACCATGCGGGAGACTCCAATGAAAAATCTCTGACTATAAGCCTCTCATTATCCCCGTTTATATCCATGATACCTATATGGAAATTACCTTGGGTTAATTTAGTAAAAGCAATTTGATCCCCTCTTGGAGACCAAACAGGATTTCCGTATACACCTCTGCCTTTTGAGATTCTTTTAATATTTTTTCCATCTTTATCCATTATGAAAAGTTGCGGACTTCCACCCCTGTCAGAATTAAATACAATCTTTTCACCATCGGGAGAGAATGAAGGAGATGTATCAATTCCTGGGTCATTTGTGATTCTTTCAGGCGTACGAGTGTTTAAATTCATAATGTAAATTTCTGAGTTTGCTTGATTTTTAGGATCTGAGAATGACATGACAATACTTTGACTATCGGGGGAAAATCTTGGAGCAAAAGTCATTCCAGGAAAGTCCCCAACTATTTCTCTAACTCCAGTTAATAGATTGTATATATATACTCTTGGAAGATTGTTTTGATACTCCATGTAAGTTATTACATGAGTATTTGGAGCAAAACGGGGGGTAAGAACAAGGTTTTTTCCATCAGTAAGAAATAAGTGACTTTCGAGGTGACCATCCTGATCCATGATTGCTAATCTTTTAATTCTTTGATCTAACGGACCAACCTCTGAAACGTAAACAATTCTAGTATCAAAATATCCTGTTTCACCTGTAATTCTTCGATAAACAATATCGCTTACCTTATGACCAACGCGTCTTATCAGATTTTCATTTTTGATTTCTAGCTGTATTTTCTCAATTTGTTTTCCATTAAATACATCATACAGTCTCATTCTTAGTTTTATTCCTTTTTCAGATTTAGTTACATCAGCACTAAGGAGAAATTGAGCTTTTATTAATTTCCAATCTTCAAACCTAGGTGCTTTTTCAACTAAATTGTCAGATTGGATATATAAATCCTCATTTACAGTGTAAAAAAGGCCAGAATTGGTCAAATTATTCGAAATGATTTGCCTTATTGTATTCCCGTATCTAGATGTGTCTGCATCTGATCCAAAAACTTGAGTAATTGCAATAGGAGTAGGTTCTACTTTTCCCTGAGAGATAGTTACTTCTAAGGCAAAAATTGAATTAATAGTAAAAAGAAAAAAAAAGATAAAAAACTTAAACATAATTGATTCTTATCATATTTTTAGAAGACTATACCTAATTTTTTATTAATCGAACATCCAACTAAAATCAAATTTAAAAGTAATTTCTTTCCAAAATTCATATTTATCTAAAGGAAGAAGTAATGGGCTACAGTCAGGATTATTCACAGCTCTCATTGCGGCCTCTGCTGCAGTTCTAAAAGCTGGATCGACTAGTTTCTCAGGATTTAAGAGTGTGAAATCTTTGACTGTTCTATCCGGGTTTACTTGAATTACCAATACAGGCTTTACTAATTTTAAATTAGCTACACCAGCATTTAAATCTAAACAAGAATGTAATTGTTGTTTTAAAAGGTCTATTTCAGAGATAGTCATAGTTTCACCAACCTTTTCAGTAAATACCTCTTCCTGTTTTACATCTGACGTTTCTTGTTCTTTTTTAAATTCTTGGTCTTTATTTTCTAAATCTTTTAAAACGGTACTTACATTAAAAGTTTTTTTATTAGGTTTTTTTTTAACAATAATTTCTAATTTATCAAAGGGTTGTTCTATTTCTCTAGGTTCAGGTTTTTGTTTTAGCTCAATTTCAAAATCATTTTCAATTGGAGGGGGTGTTTCCTCTTCAGGTTCTTTTTTTTGTACTTTAGGAACTTCTTCGATTACAAATTCGTTAGTATCGTTAGAACTTTTGTCAACTAAAACCTCTTCAATCTCATTATTAATTTTGGGTTCAATTGTTTCAGGGACAACTTCTTGAATTACTGGTGTTTCTTCATCAGGTGTAACTTCTTCAACAATAGGATCAGCAGCAACTATTTCTTCCTGTGATTCTTTCACTTCTTCAACCGCTTCTTCTTGCATTGTAGGTACTATTTCATTTATCTCCTCAGTAAATTCTGGAGCAGCTGTTTCCTCTTCCACAATAAACATCTCGACTGGTAAAATCATGGGGATATCACTTATTTCTTTTTGAAAGGTAAAATTAATCATTGGTATTAAAATCAATAAATGAATTAAAAAAGATACTAATAAGAAAAAGAATTCATTCTTTTTGTAACTAATATTTTCAATTGTATAAATAATTTTTCTAAATGGGTTAAGTGTTAAAGCTGTGATCAATTAACTAGGCTTTTTAGTGACAAGTGCTATTTTTAGAAATCCTGATGTATTTAATGCGCCTAATACTCTCATCACTTCTCCATAATTAATAGAAGTGTCAGCTCTTAAAAAAATTCTTATATCTGTATTAGAACCAGCAATTATTCTTACCTTTGCTATTAATTCTTCAAAGGGGATTTGCTGCTCACCAAGATAAATCTCATTCTCTTTATTTATAGAAATTTCAAGAGGTTCTTTTTGGGCATCTAAAGAATTAGCTTCAACTTTGGGTAAATTAACGGGAACACCCACAGTAAGCAACGGAGCTGTAACCATGAAAACAATCAATAAAACGAGCATTACATCTACCATTGGAGTTACATTTATGTTTGAAACAGGGCGATGTTTTTTTCTCATCTATTTTACTTGTCGTGAAATTATATTTACCAAATCTTTTCCAAAACTCTCAGCCTCTGATAAATAGTTATCAATTTTTGAAGTAATCATATTATAAAATGCTGTCGAGGGTATAGCTACAAACAGACCTAAAGCAGTTACAAAAAGTGCCTCTGCGATACCTGGGGCAACAACTGCCAAATTTGTATTTTGTGCAATAGCAATTGCTTGAAAGCTATTCATAATACCCCAAACTGTTCCAAATAATCCAATAAATGGCGCAACTGATCCAGAAGAAGCTAGAAAAGATAATCCTTTGTTTAGATTTGAGTCCTCACTTGCAATGCTTAAATCAAGAGAGGTATAAAGTCTTTGAATAAAAGCAGAATCAATTTTATTTTTTTGCAAACGTGATTTTTCATACTCGTTCATGATATTTCTAAAAATATTAGAAAAACTCTCTTGATCAAAATCATCTATTTGTTGATATAGCTCATCTAATGAAACTCCAGACCAAAAATGATTTTCAAATTGTTTAGAAATTTTTTGTTGTTTATTTATTATTAGAATTTTTTGAATGATAGTTTTCCATGATTGAATAGAGAAAATAACCAAAAGAATAATTACAAGCTTAACAACCCAATCTGATTTTATAAACATTCCAAACATTGAGAAATCAACCGACCCTTCAAGAGCAGCTAGATTTATAACTTCTTCCATATATTAGTCCTCGTTTTCTTTTTTATTATTATTATTTAATTCTTTGGTTACAGTTTCAAAATCATCTGAATGTACCATTATCCAAAAACCAGGTCTATTTTTTTCACATAGAGCAATAACAGGTGTTTTTTTTTCTTTATCTGCAAGAACTTTAGTATCATCCCATAATTTAACAGCAGAATGTTTTGCTCTTAATTTACACTCTATAAATAGATTATCATGAATAACATCAGAATGAGTGACCTTAGAGTTTATCCCACTTAAAGCATTCCTAACCCCACCAAAGAATTTTGATACTAATCTTTCTCTATTCTTCCAAGCTTTATCAGGCACTTGATTTCTCTAATAATGAACTATCAAAATCCAAGTTGGAAAAACAATTTTGAACATCATCATTATCCTCTAAATCATCATTTAGTTTGATCAATCTATTTAATTCATCTTCTTTTTTTATATTTACAATCATATTAGGCTTCCAAATTATTAAAGCACTTTCGACTAACAAATTTTTTTCAAGAATTACTTTTTCTAGAGAGGCTAAAGACTCAAACTTACAGTATATAAAAGTAATATTTTCATCTGTAGAGTAATCCTCTAAACCGTTATCTAGTAATTCTTCTAATATCTTATCATTAATTTCTCCTTTAATCTGTATTTCTCCTACTCTATCAAAATTAAAACTAACACTTCCTGTTTCTCCCAAGTTGCCACCATTTTTGGAAAAAATAGATCTAATTTCAGATGCAGTTCTATTTTTATTGTCAGTTAATGCTTCAACTATAAAAGCAGTTCCAAATGGACCATAGCCCTCATACCTCACTTCACTGTACTCTGTAGAGTCAGTATTATTTTTATTGATTGCTCTATCGACATTATCTTTTGGCATGTTTACACTTCTAGCCTTGCTAATAGCTAATCTTAGTCTTGGATTGGACTCAATATCTGTTCCAGCTATTTTGACTGCTATTTGTATCTCTCTACCAATTTTTGAAAATTGTTTAGCCCTTTTCTTATCTTGAGCTCCTTTTCGAAATTGAATATTTTTAAATTTTGAATGTCCTGCCATAACTTAAGATATTAAATTACGATCCAAAACACCACCTATTTGAATGGATTCAATAAAATTATTATTATCTTGGTCTGTGTAAATAATAGCACCAGAAATAGTTGCTTCTCCTTCTGAGGGTTCAAGTCTATGAGAAGAATTTTCAGTTCTCATTCTTTTAATAGCATTATCTTTTTTCATTCCAATGACAGAATTGTAATCACCTGTCATTCCGATATCTGTTTGAAAACAAGTTCCTTTATCTAGGACCCTTGCGTCCATTGTAGGAATGTGAACATGTGTACCATAAATTGCTGTAAATTTACCATCATAGTGTTGAGCTATACCATTTTTTTCCGATGTAACTTCTGCATGTATCTCTAAAAAAGAGTAATCAATATTATGATCATTAATTATAGAAAGGATTTTTGTATCTATAGCATGAAAAGGGTTGTCTAAATCTAAATCTATAAATGTTTGGCCATGAACTTGGCAAACTAAAATTCTTTTATCATTTTTATGCGTGAATATTTTAAAACCTTGCCCAGGTGATCCCTGTTTGAAATTCAGAGGTCTTATTATATTATGATCAGGATTATTCTCCATATAAGGAATGATTTCATCTTTCTTCCATGCATGATTGCCTAAAGTTATTGCATCAACTCCCCAACTAATCATTTCCTCATATATTTTACCAGTAATGCCATAACCTCCAGCTGAATTCTCAGCATTTACAATTGTAAAATCAATTTTGAATTTTTCTTTAATCTTTGGTAAGTATTTTTGAAGAGCCAAACGCCCTGACCTTCCAACCACATCTCCTATTAACAAAAATTTCATGTTGTGTACGTTTTATTCTCTGTGCAGATATAATCAACTTTTTCATCAAATTTTTCTTGAAATTGAATTGTTGTTTTTTGAATTTCAAAAGCTGCCAAAATTGTTTTAAGATTTTTTTTCTTATTAAGCTCTGAAATTGTTCGATCAAAAAATCCCCCTCCATATCCAACTCTATAACCCTCAATATTAAATGCAGAACAGGAGGCAATAATTATGTCTGGTTCAAAAGACTCTTCTCCAATGGGTTCCATAATTCCCCCAAATCCTTTTTCTAAAAATGGTGTTTCATGAGAATAAGAGAAATATTCCAGAGGTTTTTCCTTAGAAATAACTTTTGGAAGTAAAAATTTCATTTTTATTTTTTTTGTTAAATCCAAAACATTTACCTCATTTTTAAATGGGTAAAAAATTCCAATAGATAAATTTGGAGATAATTTATTTAAGATATCTAATATTTTGACATTTATTTTATCAGATAACTCATTTACATCTATTTTTTCCATTCTCATCCTAAGATCTAGATGGAATTTACGAATTTCTTGTTTATTCAAGTGATGTTTGTTCGTTTAATTTTTGAAAAATTTGTTCTAAATCAATCTTTAAGTTTTGATTTTCACTTTGTAGTTCCTGAATTCGACTTTCATAAAATAATTTTTGGTTAAGGGAGTCCTGTAAAATTTTTTCTTTTTTAAAAACATCCTCCATTGATTTCAAATAAGCTATGAGGGTAGAGGTTAAAAAAGGCACACTTTCTTTTTTTTCTTTCTCAATTAAAACACTTATTGCCTCTCCTATTTCTTTAACTCTATCAATATTACCATCTGAACATTGAATTTTTAAAGGTCGACCACCAATATTTAAAGTTAAATTAGCCATCAATTATCTATTGATCCTAATAAGTCTTCGATTTTGCTGGTTGCTTTGTCGATTAAAGCAGATTTTTCAGATAGCTCTATTCTTTGACTCTCTAATTGTGAATTTAATTCTTGCTCTTTTTTTTCTAAATATTCGACCTTTGCATCTAATTCTTCTTTTTGTTTGGCTAAATACTGATTGTTTGATCTATAACTTTCTAATTTTAGGGCAATTTGCTCAATTTTTTGAAGTATTTGTTGTTGAAATTCGTTCATTGTTTAATTATTAAGTATAAAATAGAGTTATTCCATTGAAAAATTATACAAACCTTGCTAATTGCATTCGCTTTTTATCCATAGAGGCTGTTGAAAAGGCAAAATCAGGTCACCCTGGCATGCCCATGGGGATGGCGGACATTGCCACAGTTTTATTCCATGACTTTTTAATTCACAATCCAAAGGATCCTGAGTGGATACTTCGAGATAGATTCGTTTTATCAAATGGTCATGGTTCGATGTTGCTTTATTCACTTTTATATTTAAGTGGATATAAAAAGATGACACTTAATCAAATAAAAAATTTTCGCCAACTAGGCTCTATCACTGCTGGTCACCCAGAATATGAGCCTGATGCAGGAATAGAAATTACAACTGGGCCACTAGGCCAAGGTATTTCAAATGCTGTTGGAATGGCTTTAGCTTTAAAAAAACTAGCCTCAGAAAAAAATCTTAAACATACACCAAAAGTTTATGTTTTTTGCGGCGATGGCTGTTTAATGGAAGGAATTAGTCAAGAGGCAATAAGTTTAGCCGGTCACTTAAAAATAGATAACTTAGTTCTTATATACGATAATAATAAAATTAGTATTGACGGATCAACAGACCTTGCATTTAGTGATAATACGAACTTAAGATTTAAATCTGTAAATTGGAATGTTTTATCTGGCAATGGTCATAATCATAAAAATATAAAAGACCTTTTTAAAAAAGTTCAAAAAACGTCCAAGCCTAGCTTAATAAACTTTAAAACTATCATAGGTTTTGGATCTCCCAATAAATCTGGTAAGGCGTCTTCTCATGGGTCACCTTTAGGAATTGATGAAATAGTTTTAACAAAAAAAGAACTTAAATGGAATGAGAAACCATTTTCTATTCCCCCTAACCTTTTAAAAGAATGGAGGCGTTCATCTGACAGAAGCATCAAAATATACAACCAATCAAAAAGAAGTTCTTTGAAGATTAATGATATGAATAATTTTCAAAAACAAATTGATAAATTATTTGATAATATTGTTAGAGAAACAAGATCATATTCTACCCCACAAGCAACGAGAAAATCTTCGGAAGCTGTTTTACACTTTATAAATGCCAAAATGCCTTTTATTGGTGGCTCTGCAGATCTTACTGGATCTAACAATACAAAAGGTAAACAAATGAATATTTTAAATCATAAAAATTTTAATGGGCAGTACTTACACTATGGTGTGAGAGAGCATGGTATGGCCGCAATCATGAACGGTATTGCTGCAACTAAACTATACAAAACATACTCTGGTACTTTTTTAAGCTTTGCAGATTACATGAAACCCTCTTTAAGATTAGCTGCTCTCATGAAAATCGATCCAATACAAGTGTTCACACACGACTCGATTGGATTAGGAGAAGATGGGCCAACACATCAACCAATAGAGCAAATGAATATGCTAAGACTTATCCCTAATAGCTATATCTTTCGACCCTGTGATATGATGGAAACTGTAGTTTGCTGGAAAGCTGCACTTAAAATTAGTAATGCACCTTCCTTTATTTGCCTATCGAGGCAAAACCTACCTCAAATATCAAATAAAAAGATCAATATTAAAAACTTCAAAGGTGGCTACGTAATTTCTCAATCTTCTAAAAACAATCATATTACAATTATTGCCTCTGGATCTGAAGTCTCTTTAGCTATGGAAACGGCTAATCTGCTTAATAAAGAAAAAATTCATACAAAAGTTATTTCAATGCCAAGCACCTCTATTTTCGAAAAACAGCAGAATTCTTTCAAAAAAAGATTATTACAATCAAAATTAGGTAAGACTTTTGTTATTGAAGCAGGATCTACGATGTATTGGAATAAATATACACAATCTGAAAACATTTTTGGAATTGATGAATTTGGGTCTAGTGCTCCAGCCAAAGATGTATTCAATAAATTTGGCTTAACGCCACAACACATTTCATCAAATATTAAGAAAAGGATAAAATAATTAATTATGAAAAAAAAAATTGCCATTAATGGTTTTGGTAGAATTGGTCGTTTAGTCTTTCGGGCTTATTTAGAGAGATCTGAGGAATTCAATAAAACTTATGAAATTTCATACATAAACGATTTAGCAGACATTGACTCTAATATTCATCTTTTAAAATATGATAGTGTCCACGGCCCTCTAAACCAAGAGATACAAAAGATTGCAGACAATAAATTTAAAGTTGAACAGAATGATATAACAGTTACTTCTGAAAGAAATCCAATAGACCTCAATTGGAAAGAAAAAGAAGTCGATGTGATTTTAGAATGCACAGGTGTCTTTGCATCAAAAGAAAAAGCATTATCTCATATTGAAAGTGGAGCTAAAAAAGTTGTTGTGTCTGCCCCTTGCACCAATGCAGATTTTACTGTTGTTCAAGGAGTTAATCATGAAAAAATGGTATCTGATCATATCATAATTTCTAATGCTTCTTGTACCACCAATTGCTTATCACCAGTCGCATATGTAATTGACAATGAGTTTGGTATCGAAAATGGATATATGACTACAATACATTCCTATACAGGCGATCAAAACACTGTTGACACGTTTCATAAAGATTTAAGACGAGCAAGAGCTGCTGCCAACAACATCATTCCTACTAGCACTGGGGCGGCAAAAGCTGTCGGATTAGTGCTACCGCATTTAAAGGGTAAGCTAGATGGTACGGCTATTAGAGTTCCTACTCCTAATGTTTCATTAGTAGATTTTAAGTTTAATACTAAGAAGAATATTTCTATTGAAGAACTCAATAACAAATTCCAAGAATATGCTAGTGGACCTCTGAAAGGCATATTAGGTGTTGATACTGATCCAAAAGTCTCCAGTGACTTCAACCATGATCCTAGAAGCTCAATTCTAGACTTAACTGAAACAACAACAGTTTCAAACACTTTTGGTAGAGTCTTAACCTGGTATGATAATGAATGGGGTTTTTCCAATAGAATGCTTGAGACTACTGAACAAGTATGTAAGTTATAGGAGTTAAGATGAAGGTTACAAATACAACAAAAAAAATAATTTCACATTACACACATGAAAACGTAGGTGTTCGAACAAACTTAATGCGAATTTTAGGACAAGGAAAACTTGGGGGCACGGGTAGAATGATAATTCTTCCTGTTGACCAAGGCTTTGAACATGGTCCCGATCGTAGCTTTGCAGTCAACCCTCCGGCTTACGATCCTAACTATCACCACCAGTTAGCTATTGATGCAGGTCTTTCTGCTTATGCTGCTCCTCTTGGTTTATTGCAAACAAGTTCTGATAGTTTTCACGGCCAAATCCCAACAATCTTAAAAATTAATAGCTCAAACACTTTAGCAGTTTCTATTGATCAAGCAGTAACAGGTAGTATTGATGATGCTTTAAAACTTGGATGTTCTGCAATTGGTTTTACAATTTACCCTGGGTCTGATCATAATTTTTCACTGATGGAGGAATTTCAATCTCTCAGTCATGAAGCAAAAGCTAAAGGCTTGGCAGTAGTTCTTTGGTCATATGCGAGAGGCGCCAATATAAGTAAAAAAGGTGAGACAGCAATGAATATTATTTCTTACGCTGCTCACATGGCCGCTTTGTTAGGTGCTAATATAATTAAAGTAAAACTTCCAAGTGAGTTTCTTGAAGATGATCCAACCAAAGCAGCTTTTGAAAATAATAAAATTTCTATTGGATCTCTTAGAGAGCGTGTAGCCCACATCAAAAAAGTAGTCTTTGAGGGTAAAAGACTAGTAGTTTTTTCAGGCGGTGATGCCAAAGATGATGCTGCTTTAATGAATGAAATCAATGCAATTCATGAAGGTGGTGGTAACGGATCTATTATTGGTAGGAACTGTTTTCAGCGTACCCGAGATGAGTCTCTTATTTTACTTGATCAAATAATACAAATTTACAAATCTAAATGAAAATAAATGCTATTGATCTTAAAATTGGAAATATAATCCAACATAATAATGGGCTTTGGAAGGTTGCCAAGCTGTCTCATACTCAGCCTGGAAAAGGTGGGGCTTATATTCAAGCAGAATTAAAGAATATAAGCACACAATCAAAATCAAATGAAAGATTTAGAAGTGCAGAGTCAATTGAAAAAATTAGAGCTGAAGAAATTGAGCATCAGTTTTT
>CETI01007084.1_pt1 | contig 10685 bp, 10 predicted proteins | sample 361441 | NCBI WGS metagenome assembly CETI01 (sample SAMEA2622478, study PRJEB7988) | marine metagenome | biome: marine biome (ENVO:00000447); feature: deep chlorophyll maximum layer (ENVO:xxxxxxxx); material: "saline water (ENVO:00002010), including plankton (ENVO:xxxxxxxx)" | depth 90 m | reverse complement strand
TTATTGAAAATAAAACTATAATTAAATCCTTTTTTGTTGAAAATAGATTGATTAATATAATATTAAAATGATTAAACTTTTATCGAAATTTACATTTGTTATATTTATATTTTTAACAAGTTGTGGATACCAGCCTATTTACTCTGATAAAAATGCAAATTTTAAAATAAATTCAATTTCATTTAGTGGAGATAAAAATATAAACGAAGTAATTAACAATAGAGTAAAAATATATAAAGATGTTAGTGGTAGTGAAAAAATATTTGATTTAAATATTAATTCAAAATTCACAAAAATTGTAACTTCAAAAGATACTAAAGGTAATGTTAAAATTTATAAAATAGAGTTAATAACCGAGATAAAAACGATTTTAATTAATAGCAAAGAAATTAATAAAGTATTAAAAGTATCATCATCGTATAACAATATTTCAAATAAATTTGAGTTAAAACAGTATGAAAATAATGTTATTGAGAATCTTGCTGAAAGAATTGCCGAAAGAATAATTTTTACATTACAAACTCTTTAAAAAATGATTATTAAATCTTATGAATTACAAAAAATAAGAAATAATAAAAATAAAATTTATTTATTTTATGGTGATAATGAAGGATATAAATTTAATGTAATTGAAGAAATATTTTTAAAGAACTTTAAAGAAAATATTTTAAGGTATGAAGAAAGCGAAATCTTAAGTAATTACGAAAGTTTTATTTCAAATTTGCTTAATAAATCATTTTTTGAGGAAAAAAAATTAATTATCGTATCAAGAGTAACAGATAAAATAATAAGCTTAATTGACTATATAATTGATAGAAATATTGATGATATAACTTTTATTTTAAACTCTAAAAATTTAGATAAAAAATCAAAAATAAGGTCACTTTTTGAAAAAAATAAAGATTTAGTGTGTATTCCATTTTATCCCGATGATAAAAAAACATTAATTCCGATTGCGATTGATTTTTTTAAAAAAAATAAAATTCCGTATTCACAAGAAATTATTAATTTAATAATTGAAAGATCTTCTGGTGACAGAAAAAATTTAAATAATGAACTTGAAAAAATTTTAGTTTTATTTCACACCAAAAAAAAAATAACATTAGAAGAAGTATTACAACTTACTAACTTAAGTGAAAATTATAGTATTTCGGAATTAACAGACAACTGCTTATCAAAAAATTTAAAGAGGACCGTCAAAATTATAAATGAAAATAATTTTTCTTCGGAAGATTGTATTATTATAATAAGATCACTTCTCTCTAAGTCAAAAAGATTATTAAAATTAAAAAATAATTCAATTTCTAAAAAAAATGTTGAAGAAGTAATCTCATCCTACAAACCTCCAATATTTTGGAAAGATAAAGAAGTTGTTAAAAAACAAATTGAAAGTTGGTCTGTAGAAGAATCACAAAAATTAATTTATGAAATAAATAATATTGAATTATCAATTAAAAAAAACTCTAGCAATTCACTAAATATTCTCTCGGATTTTTTATTAAATAAATCCAGACCTTCTGTCTAGTAATTTGCCTTTATGATCATTATCAATCTATTTAATTGATCTAAATCTTTATAGTCAAAAAAAAGCTGACCTGTATTATTTTTCCTATTCTTTATGAAAACATTAATTCCAGTTTTTTCTTTAAGTGAATTTTCTAGCTGAGAAATATTTGCATCTTTTATTTTTTTGTTAAATTTTGTAACGTTTTTAAGTGATCTAATTAGGCTTTCTGCTTGCCTAACAGATAATTTTTTGTTTATAATTTTTTTTGCTAAAAAATGCGCATTATTAAGGCCTACCAATACTTTTGCATGACCTTGGGTGAGATGTCCCTCTTCAACTAAAGAAATAACTTCATTTGGTAAAGTTAAAAGTCTTAAAGAATTCGTAATATAAGACCTGCTTTTTCCAATAAACTTTGAAACTTTTTCCTGATCATAATTAAAGTCATCGATTAATCTTTGATATCCTTTTGCTTCTTCTACAGGATTTAAATCATTTCTTTGTACATTTTCAACAATTGCAAACTCTAATGACTTAAGATCATCCGCCTCCACCTCTACAATGGGTACTTCATGTAGACCAGCATTCTGAGCAGCTAACCATCTTCTTTCACCAGCTACAATTTCGTATTTATCTTTATAATCTTTTGATTGTCGAACAACAATGGGTTGGATTATACCTCTCTCTTTTATAGAACTTGTTAAATCTTCTAGGGCTTCCTTATTAAAATTTTTTCTTGGTTGAAATTTATTTCTAAGTAAAGAACTAACTGAAATTTTATTTTTTGTAGTAACTGGATTTGAATCGCCAATTAAAGATGATAGGCCTCTACCTAATCCTCTTTTAGTTTTAAATGGATTCATTATGCTGCACTTTCCATAATTTTTTCTTGATTTAAAAATTCTTCTGTAAAACTAAAATATGACTTGCTGCCTGGGCATTTTTTATCATAAAATAATACTGGTATTCCATGTGATGGTGCTTCTGAAAGTCTTACATTTCTTGGAACAACTGTTTCATATACTTTATTATCAAAATATTCTCTAGCTTCTTTTTCTACTTCACTAGAAAGTTTATTTCTTTTATCATACATAGTAAGTAGAATTCCTTTAATATTTAATTCAGGATTTAGGTTGCCTTTTATACGATCTATGGTTTTCATCAATTGTGATAATCCTTCAAGTGCAAAAAATTCTGTTTGCAAAGGTACTATTAATGAGTTTGAAGCAACTAATGCCATAATTGTAAGTAGACTTAATGAGGGCGGACAGTCAATTAGTATAAAATCATATATACCTCCAGAATCGTTTAAATATGAGGTTAATTGCTCCTTCAAAATAAATGCTCTACGATTATCACCTGCTGTTTCAACCTCCAAACCTGATAAATCGACATTTGAGGATATCAAATCTAAATTATCTATTTTTGTTTTCTTAATTACATCTGAAATATTTTTAGTGCCGTTGAGAACACTGTAGATTGTTAAATCAGACTCTTCCATGTTAGATAAACCGAGACCTGTTGTTGCATTTCCTTGAGGATCAAGATCAATAACTAAAATTTTTTTTCCTTTTAAAGACAGTCCTGCTGCAAGATTTATAACGGTAGTTGTTTTTCCAACTCCGCCTTTTTGATTTATAATTGAAATAATTTTTTCATTCATATTTTTTTAATTTACTAATTTTAATTAAGTAAGAATCTTCACTTGTTAAGCTCCTCTTCTGCTTATACTCAAATTGCCATTTGCTTAAAGACTCTTCCAACATTTCTTTTCCATTTTTCCCCAAGAAAGAAATTATATTGTTAAACTTTTTAAAGTTTTGAAATGATAACTCTAAGATTATTGGCAGTGGTTTAAATGCTCGGCTAACAATAGTGTTTGTTTCTAAATTTTTCTCTTTAAAAATATCTTTTTGAAATATTTCAACATTCAAATTAAATTTTTTAGACACTGATTTTAAAAAATTACTCTTGTGGTAACTTTTTTCATATAGATTGAATTTCATTTTTGATTTTTTATGCTTCATTATTATTGCAAGAACTATTCCTGGAAGGCCGGATCCGGAGCCAATATCTGTACATATTTTTTCATTTTCATCAATAAAATCAATTATTTGTGCACTGTCTATTATATGCCTTTCTCTTGAATCTTCTTCACTTTTACTGCTAATAAGGTTAATTTCTCTATTCTTAGATATAATTATAGATCTGAACTCCTCTAACTCTGGAAACGTTTCACGTGAAACATTAAGAGGTTCTAATTTTGAATAATTTAAAATATTCGAATCAATCAAGCTATATGCTTAATAGACTTTCTTTTGACGTGAGACAACAAAATATATACAGCTGCTGGAGTTATACCATCAATTCTTAGGGCCTGACCCATGGTTTTAGGTCTAATTTGCTTAAATTTAGCTTTAACTTCATTAGATAATCCACTTAAATCATCATAATTGACATTATTAGGAATTATTAAGTTTTCGTCTCTTTTAAAAGCCAAAATATCTGCATTTTGCTTTTTTAAATATCCAGTATAATGAGCATTAATTTCAATCTGTTCATCAATTTCATTTGAAACATAATCAATTTCAGGCCAAATTTTCCTTATTTTATTCATATTTACACCCTTTTGGCTTAAAATCTTAATTGCAGATCTAGAAATACCATCTTTTGCAATATTAATACCAAATTTAGATATTTTTGATGGGGTTATACTCAATTTTTCCATTTTACTTGTAATATTTGATAAATTTGACAATTTCTCTTTAAAAATTCTAGATCTATCCTCTAAAACAACTCCGATATTGATTCCTTTTTGGGTAAGCCTTAAGTCTGCATTATCTGCCCTTAGAGTTAATCTATATTCAGCTCTAGATGTAAACATTCTATAGGGCTCAGCTACCCCTTTGGTAACTAGATCATCAATCATTACTCCAATATATGCCTCAGACCTGTCTAATATAAAAGGTTCACTTTTTTTTACTGAAAGAGCAGCATTAATACCTGCCATAAGTCCTTGCGCAGCAGCCTCCTCATATCCAGTCGTCCCGTTAATTTGTCCAGCAAGATAGAAGTTCTTAACTTTTTTAGTCTCTAGAGTTAAAAATAGCTCTCTTGGATCTATATAGTCATATTCTATAGCATATCCTGGTCTTAATATTGATACATTCTCTAAACCTTTGATTTTACTACATATTTCTATCTGAATTTCCTCTGGTAATGATGTTGAAATACCATTTGGATAAATAGTATTGTCATTTAAACCCTCAGGTTCGAGAAATATTTGATGTCTTTGCTTTTCTGCAAACTTAACGACCTTGTCCTCAATTGATGGGCAATATCTTGGTCCGATGCCTTTTATGCTACCAGAGTACATTGCGCTTCTTTTAATGTTCTTTGAAATTATTTCATGAACAGCATCATTAGTATAAGTCATTCTACATGATACTTGTTTGTTAATACTTTTCTTTGTTAAGAAAGAAAAAAAATAAGGATCGGTATCGGCAAATTGTTCTTCTAGGTTTTCAAAGTTAATTGTTCTTGAATCAAGTCTAGGAGGGGTTCCTGTCTTTAACCTGCCCATTTTAAATTTATATTTTTTTAATTGTTCACTTAATCCTTTAGTAGGTTTTTCATTATATCTGCCTGCTGGAGTCTTTTTTTCACCAACATGTATCAAACCATTTAAAAAAGTGCCCGTTGTCAATATTAGCTTGGATGTTTTAATTTTTCTTCCAGACTGTGTTATTATTCCTTTTATAGTGTTTTTTTCAAAAATAAACTCAATTACAGAGTCTGAAAATATGCTTAAATTACAATAGTTTACGAGTTTTTCTTTCATATATTTCTTATATAAATTCCTATCACTTTGGGTTCTAGGTCCTCGTACTGCTGGTCCTCTGCTCCGGTTTAACAGACGAAATTGTATACCTGATTTGTCTGCTACATCGCCCATAACACCATCTAGTGCATCAATTTCTCTTACAAGGTGTCCTTTTCCTAGTCCTCCGATCGCTGGATTACATGACATCTCTCCTATTGTTTTAGTATCATTTGTAAATAAAGCTGTATTTACTCCTAGTCTTGATGAAGCTGCAGCTGCTTCGCAGCCGGCGTGTCCACCACCTATTACTACAACATCAAATGTTAAATCATTTTTCATAATTATAGCTTATAATTGATATAATTTTTTACAAGTTATGTGTTATATAGGCTTAAAAGTGGCAATTATCAACGCTTATTTACCTATACAGAAATCATTGAATATTGATCCTAAAATTTCCTCTACATCAACTTTACCAACAATCATTCCAAGTTGCCTTGTTGCTAATCTTAGATCCTCCGCTGCTTTATCAATTTCTTCATTTTCATTTTTGGTATTAAAATTTTCAAGGTATAATAAGCACTGTTCCAAGTGTTGTCTGTGCCTTTCTCTAGTAATTAAAATATCCTCTGAGTTTATAAATTGATTTTTTAGTTTATCTTTTATTTTAGTAATTAGGAGGTCTAAGTTTTTTTCTTTTTTAATTGAAATATATGTAGGATTATATTTTTTAAATTCTTCGACTATATTATCAATGCCCAAATCTGATTTATTGATCACTAATAATGATTTACTTGATATTAAATCCTTTAAAAAACCAGTAAAATAGCCACTTTTTGGCTCAATAACTACTATATTTAAATCTGCATCTTCTGCTCTTTTAAGTGCAAGTTTTATACCTTTTTTCTCTATCTCATTTTTTGACTCCCTTATCCCCGCAGTATCTGAAACAACAACAGGTAGTCCATTCAAATTTAGATGAGTTTCTATTACGTCTCGAGTCGTTCCAGCAGTTTCTGATACTATGGCTACTTCTCTTCTTGAAAGATAATTTAACAAGCTCGACTTTCCTGCATTACTAGGTCCCACAATTGCTATCTTAAAACCTTCCCTAATTCGTTCTCCGACTTTCTGATCATTTAATGCTTTCTTAATTTCTAATTGAATTTTATTAGATGTTATTTTTATTTCTTTTAAAATATTATTTGGAAGAGCTTCATCTGGAAAATCAATTTTAGCTTCTATGCTTGATAAAATTTTTAATAAACTTTCTCTCCACGAATTAAACTTGCTGGAATTTTTTCCCTGCATCACTTTAATTGCTTGAGATCTTTGAATTTCTGTTTCTGATGAAATTAAATCTCCAATGCTTTCAGCTTTTAATAAATTAATTTTATTATTTATAAATGCTAGCTTGGTAAATTCACCTGGTTCAGCTAATCTACAATTTTTGATCCTAGAAATAGATTGTAATATGGCTTCGACCACAGCTCTGCTACCATGAGAGTGAATTTCGACCATATCTTCGCCTGTGTAGCTATTTGGGGCCGGAAACCATAAAATTATACATTCGTCGATTAGCTCATTATCGTTGATTTTATTAACTTTTTTAAGAGTAGCAATCCTCGGCTCTGGAAACTTGCCCTTTGTTAGTTCATTAATAACATTTTTTGCCTCTGGGCCGGAAATTCTTATAACAGCGACTCCTGAGATCCCTGGGCCTGAAGATAGTGCATAAATAGTCATTAAAAGATTATAGCGAGAATCTAATTTATATATATACTTTTTTAATGGAACTAATTTCTAAGGTTAAAGAGCTCTTAAAAAAAGAAAATTTTGAAGAAGCAAAAAAAATATGTGAGGATTTACTATCAAAATCACCAAATAATTTCGATGCATTATATTTACTATCTATAATCAATGTTAAAGGACTCAATTTCAAGGATGCAATTATTTCATTAAACTTAGCAATTAAAATGAAACCCCAAGAAATTAATTTACTTAATTTGAAAGGTATAGTTTTAGAAAAAAATAACAATAGAAAAGAAGCAATAAAAGTATGGGAAGAAATTTTAAATATTAATTCGAATTTTTTTCAAGCATATTACAATATTGGAAATGCTCTTAGTATTGAAGAAAATTATTTAGAAGCATTAAAATATTATGACAAGGCTATAAAGATTAACCCAGATTATTTTATTGCTTTAAACAACAGGGCCAGTCTTAATTTAAAATTAAGAAAATATGAAAATGCACTTGTTGATTTTACTAAATTAATTAGTTTAAAAAAAAATAATCATCAGGCACATTTCCATAAAGGTGTAATATTATCTGAGTTAGGTCAAAAGAAAGCAGCTGTAAATAGTTTTGCTGAAGCAATAAAAATTAAACAGGATTATGCTGAAGCATATTATGGTATGGCAATAATTTTTAGAGAAATAGGCGATCATAAAAGATCGTTGGAAACTTTTAAATCTGCTAAAATTTATAAAAAAAATTTGAATTATATAGATGCAGAAATAATTGGCGCTAAAAGACATTTGTGCAGTTGGGACGATATTGATGAAGACCTTAACTCTTTAAATAAAGAAATATTTAATAAAAAAAAAATTATGAAACCCTTTTTATCTCTTTCTCTATTTGATTCTTGTGAAATATTAAGTCAAGTAGCAAAAGACTTTTCATATAATTTTTCTGAAAGATCCAAGATATTAAACCATAAAAAAAATGATAAAATTAAATTGGGATATTTTTCTGCTAACTTTTCTGAACACGCAGTTTCTAGACAACTAATGGGAACCTTAAAATTTCATGATAAAAAACAATTTGAGACCATTGGATTTTATTTTGGAAATAAAAAAGATGATATACTAAAAAAAGTAGAAAATTATTTTGATAATTTTTTTAATGTAACAAATTTATCCGACAAAGAAATTGCTAAAATTTCACAGGATAACAATATAGACATAGCTATTGATTTAATGGGATACACTGCTCAGAATAGACACAAAATATTTCAATATTCTTGTGCTCCAATACACATAAATTATCTAGGTTATGCTGGAACATTAGGATCAAATTATATGGATTACATAATAGGAGATAAAACAGTTATTAATAAAAATTTAGAAAAATTTTATTCTGAAAAAATTATATATTTACCCAAAACTTTTATGCCTAACAATGATCAACAAATTATTTCGGATAAAAATTTTAGCCGGAAAGAATTTAATATACCCGAAGATGCATTTGTATTTTGTTGTTTTAACCAAGCTTATAAAATCAATAAAGAAATGTTCAATATATGGATAAAAATATTAAAAAGTTCTGATAAAAACTATTTGATTTTAAAATCAATTAATTTAGATACAGCAAAAAATCTACATAATATTGCAAAACAAAGCGGAGTGAATGAAAGAATTATTTTTCTAAATAGAATAGACTCATACGAAGAACATTTATCAAGACATAAAATAGCAGATCTATTTTTAGATACTTTTCCTTATAGTTCTCATTCGACTTGTATGGCGTCAATTTGGAGTGGAGTTCCAGTATTGACATTGTCTGGACAAACTTTTGCGAGCAATGTTGCTTCAAGCATACTAAAATCAATAAACTTAGATGAATTAGTAGTTAAAAATTTAATTGATTACGAAAAAAAAGCAGTTGAATTATCAAGTAATAAGGAAAAAAATACTGAGATAAAAAATAAAATAAAAAATTTAAAGGAAAATAAAAAACTATTTAATACTAAAGAATATACAACTAACCTAGAAAGTGCTTTTAAAAAAATTTATAATAATTATTTTTTAGACAAAAAAATTGAAACTATAGAAATTTAACCTGGTTTATTCATAGAATTAAAAAATTCCCCATTAGTTTTAGTATTTTTAAGCTTGGAATTTATAAATTCAATTGCATCCATAGCTCCCATAGGTGCAATTATTCTTCTTAAAACATTCATCTTCTGCAGGTCATTTTTATCAAACAACAATTCTTCTCTTCGTGTTCCTGATTTTGTTATATCAATTGCAGGAAATATTCTTTTTTCTGATATTTTTCTATCCAAAATAGTTTCACTGTTTCCAGTTCCTTTAAATTCTTCAAAAATAACTTCATCCATTCTGCTACCAGTATCAATTAATGCTGTTGCAATAATTGTTAAGGAACCACCTTCTTCAATATTCCGAGCAGCTCCAAAAAATCTTTTTGGTCTTTGCAAAGCGTTAGCATCTACACCACCAGTTAAAACTTTTCCAGAACTAGGAACAACAGCGTTATATGCTCTTCCTAAACGGGTTATAGAATCTAAAAGAATAACAACATCTTTTTTATGTTCTGTTAGTCTTTTTGCTTTTTCAATTACCATTTCTGCTACAGCAACGTGCCTTTGGGCAGGTTCATCAAAAGTAGAACTTATAACTTCTCCTTTAACAGTTCTTTGCATATCTGTTACTTCCTCAGGCCTTTCATCAATAAGTAATACCATTAGATAACATTCTGGATGATTTGCAGTGATTGAGTTTGCTATACTTTGAAGTATCATGGTTTTTCCAGCTTTAGGTGGAGAAATAATTAGAGATCTTTGACCTTTTCCAATTGGACTAACAAGATCTATGAGTCTTGGAGTAAGATCTGGTTTTTTTTCAGTTTTGTTTGACTCTACCTCCATTACTAACTGTTTATTTGGATATAAAGGAGTCAAATTATCAAACGCAATTTTATGTTTAAATTTATCAGTAATTTCAAAATTTATCTTACTTACTTGAAGTAAAGCAAAGTATCTTTCTCCATCTTTAGGTGCTCTTACAGGGCCCTCGACGGTATCTCCTGTTCTTAATCCAAAACGTCTTATTTGGCTTGGACTAATATAAATATCATCTGCACCAGGTAAATAATTTGATTCCATTGCTCTTAAAAAACCGAATCCATCTTGTAATAATTGAAGAACTCCTCCTCCGGTAATTTCTTCTCCTTTTTCAGCTAATTTTTTTAAAATGGCAAAATATATTTCTTGTCTTCTTAAAGTACTTGCATTTTCAATACCTAGCTTCTCAGCTTCGGTTATTAAATGCTCTGAACTTTTTGCTTTTAATTCTTGAATATTCATGTGGAGATTTGTTTATAAGATAATCTAAATATATATATCTTTAATAAAATTTCAACCCTAGATTGGCTTAAAAATAACAATAAATATTATTATAATGAGTAAAACTGTTGGTATTTCATTAATATACCTAAAAAATTTTGCTGATTTTGTATTTGACCCTGATTTTAATGAATTTAAGCATATTCCTAAATATTCATGATAAATGGTCATAAATATTACCAAAACAAGTTTTATTTGAAGCCATA
>CETI01244829.1_pt1 | contig 10693 bp, 13 predicted proteins | sample 361441 | NCBI WGS metagenome assembly CETI01 (sample SAMEA2622478, study PRJEB7988) | marine metagenome | biome: marine biome (ENVO:00000447); feature: deep chlorophyll maximum layer (ENVO:xxxxxxxx); material: "saline water (ENVO:00002010), including plankton (ENVO:xxxxxxxx)" | depth 90 m | reverse complement strand
TCTGCGGCCATACCGGCCATATCAACCCCTGATTACTCGGGTCGATTCTTACGATGCCATCCGTCAGGTAATTCTAGGGGGTCATCTATGTCATCTGCACCAATTTTTTCGATAATAATAGCCTTCAGTGCCTCAAGTCCCCAACCTTCAGTCGCACTAATCGCGATATGACCTGAATCAGGATTTACAGAATCATCCTCTGTGAGTCCGAGAAGATCCATCTTTCCGTCAACAACAAGCACAGGTGTGTCGCCTAGCATGTTTGTTACCTCCGACAAAAGATTCTCTTGAGTATGCATCGGGTTTCCTCCACTCTCAGAGGGGTCCATCAGATAAACTGCGATTGATCCGACATTCTCGAGTGCAGCGATAGCCTGCATCTCGATATCATTCCGTTCGACCATCGGTCGATCAAGAAGACCAGGTGTATCCACCATCTGATAGATTCGGCGACGATGTTCAAAGTGACCTACATGGAGGCGTTTCGTAGTAAATGGATATGCATTAACCTCAGGCTCACCAGAAGAGAGTGCCGAAATTAGAGCAGATTTACCCACATTCGGCGCACCTGCAACGACAATGCAAGGATCCAAAGGATCGATGGTTGGGAACCTACGCATGATGTTTCTAGCATCATTTAGCCATGCAAGTTGTGGGCCAATCTGATCGAGAATTGAGGCACAACGGCCGTAGACGTGACGTCTGCGGTCGTGAAATTCCTCGATACTACGATGTTTTGCCATCCTTGATTGACCCTCTCTGGACATCCGATTGATTTGATCTGCTGCCCACTGAACACCTCCAAGATTCTGTTTGAATGGGTCATGGCCAACAGCTGCATCGATAAGTGCAGCGTCGAATGAACTCAACTGATCGAGGCTGGGCCATCTTGAAACCCACTTTCTCAAAGTTGTCTCAAGCACGTCGCATGAAGATTGAATCATCGCAAGCATCTGCTTACGAACCCTGTGATACTTGTCTGGGTCATCTACAAGGTTCGCTTTCTTAGAAGCCGCGGAGAATGCCTTATCCATCAATTCATCAGGTTGTAGGACAGTTGGGATGCGCCGCCATTGGACTGCTGGCATTCCGATTCCTCCGACCTTCGGTGAGGCTAGGCATTCTTGAAGACAGGGCCTCGGAAGGACTCACAATTGTCGATGCGACGGTTCATAGCCCACTCCCGAAGTCGCAAGCCATGGCTCCCGATTACCCCGACTGGGCGATGGTAGAACTTGACAAAATGGGCATTACAGATGTATCCGATTTTCAAGACATACTATACGGTCCAATCGCAGACAGGAAGGCCGGTTTGCGTCGCGATGACCTTGTCGAGATTCTACTAGATGCTCGCTCACTAAGTGGAGATATGGAACCCTGGATTCGAGGGCGCCTCATATCATCTCACAAATCATCTCTAGAAATCATAGATTCAGAGGGTATATTTCGTGCGTTAGCCCGAGAGGTTATTGTTGAAATTCGCCTCATAACCCATACTCGCCCCCCATACATAGACGATGAGGAATTAATGACCTTCGAGCGTGCCGAAGCACGCCGACGCAATGAAATCCAAGAGCAAGTTGAGAAACGCGCCTCCAACAGCCACGAGAATCACCAGTGGGGATGAACATGGCACTCAACGAAAAACGATGTATCCCCTGCGAGGGTGGTGTTCCGCCACTTACACATGAGGAAATCGAACCATTGTATGCTGAACTGAACCCTGAATGGAAGGTAATTGATGCTCATCATCTAGAACGAAAATGGTCTTTCGAAGATTTTGCAACCGCTTTGGATTTCCTTAACAAGGCCGGACAAATTTGTGAGGATGAATTTCACCATGCTGATTTTGAGATAGGTTGGGGGCGAGTCAACGTTGTGATTTATACTCACAAAATAGATGGTTTAACCGAGTCAGATTTCATCCTTGCATCCAAAATCGATCTTTTGGATGGGCAATGACATGAATGATGTGCAACGCAACCTGACCACAAGAAGAACTGTGTATACATTTCAGGACAAAAACGTGGACCATTTGATACTTGAGAATGCGTTCATATCTGCTAATAATGCACCATCACATAAGCAAACAAATCCTTGGAAATTCTACATTTTAGGAGTAGAAACTAGAAACAAAATTCTTCCACATGTGATTGACCTAGCTAGGAAGAAAGCAGAATCAAATGGGATAGAAGATGTTGAGATGGCACAGGAAAGAGCCGTATCAAAAATAATTGACCCACCGATACTAATCGCAGTTACATCCAAACTGAGTCCAGATGATTCCTTTCGAGAAGAAGAAGACTATGCAGCATCAGTTTGTGCATTGCACAATGCAGTCCTATACCTGTGGGAGATGGGTGTAGGATCACAATGGAGCACAGGGGCAATTACACGTCACAAAAATACATACAAAGCCATAGGTATACCAGAAGAAGAAGAGAGAATTATCGGTTTCCTGAAAGCAGGATATCCTGAGGAAACAACTCCCCGAAAAAATAAGAAAAAGGATATTTCAGAAATCCGATTTTATTTGCCTTGATTCCATTATGATAAACCATGACCGCATGTCAAAATAAGAGAGTGTGACGAAATGAGTCAAAATGTTCGATTAGCCGTTTACCCTAGGAAAGGAGGTCCGGAAAGCATAACCGTCATAGAAGGTGAACTCGGACCACTTGCACCAGACCACATTAGAATAGATGTACACTACGCTGGAATAAATTTCGCCGACCTAATGATGAGACTGGGGCTATATGGTGCAGCACCTCCTTTCCCATTTACTCCAGGGTATGAGGTTAGTGGGACAATAATTGAGATTGGGAAAGATGTGCGTAATCGTTCAGTTGGCGATCGTGTAGTCGCAATGACGCGATATGGAGGATACACGACCATAATTGATGTCCTGCCCGATCAATCCTTCATTCTTGGACCGAGTATGAAACTAGAGGCTGCTGCTGCAATGCCGGTCACATATGCCACAGCACATCACATGTTGGTACATCTTGGCAGGATTCGAGAAGGAGATACCGTGCTCGTCCATCATGCCGCAGGAGGAGTCGGAACTGCAGTGGCACAGATAGCTAAAGCAAAGGGAGCAGAAATGATCATCGGAACTTCCTCGGCTCAGAAGAAAGAATTCGTCGAATCAATGGGTATGCATCACATTTCACGGGGAGATGATTTCGTAGCACTATGCCACGAACTCACCAATGGACGTGGCGTCGATCATGCCCTTGATCCAGTTGGAGGGAACCATCTCCTAAAGTCATACAAGGCATTAGCCAAGGGAGGTAAGTTGTACACCTTTGGAGGTTCATCTGCAGTCCCTGGGCAACGGCGAAATATTCTCGCAGCCCTTTGGATGTGGTGGAGATTCCCCCGATTCGACCCCTTGCGCATGATGAATTCAAACAAAGCCGTCTTTGGCGTCCATCTTGGTACTTGGGATAAAGAGGAAATCATGCAAGATCAGATGAAAGAACTCGTAAAAATGCAGAAAGATGGACTAATCGAACCCGTAGTTGACAGTATATTTCCACTCGCTGATGTGGCCAAAGCCCATACGCACATGCACCAACGGAAAAATAAAGGGAAGATTTTGCTTGATTGCAGATATTGATTCGTATCTATAGAGGTGTAAAGGATGGAAAGACGTCAAAAAATATTACTTGGAATTGTCATTTTCTTGTTACTTCTATTCAGTGGTCCAAGATTAGATTCAGATCTAGGAAATGATTGGATAGTCGGGGATGAAAGGCCTCTTATTATTGCTCACAGAGGGGGGGCAGATATATTTCCAGAAAATACAATGGTTGCATTCGAAGGAGCTGCAATGATTGGAGTCGATATGCTTGAAATGGATTTCCAATTGACTTCTGATAATCGTCTAATCACTATGCATGATGACACTGTAGACCGGACTACTAACGGCACCGGACTAGTTATTGATATGACATTGGAAGAAATCTTGAACCTAGATGCATCGGCAAAATTCACCAATTTAACAGGAGGTAACCCCTGGAATGATAGTCATCTCTCACCTGTCACGATAGAGGATATTCTAGACCGTTTCATAGACTCACCTCACCGTCTAAGTTTGGAAATTAAGAATGAAGGAGAAGCGGGAGAAATCGCTGCTGAAATAATGTTTCAAGAAATCGAAAATCGAGAGATGGAGGACCGTATAGAAGTGGGGTCATTCCACATCGAATCAATACAAGCTTTCAGAGAAATAAGTGGTGGGAAGATTACAACTTCAGGAGTTGAATCTGAAATAAGAAAGTGCATCATAATTCCAATGTTACAACTTGATCGATGGTGGATGGATCCTGGCCAAGTATCCATACTCCAGATACCAACTGAAGGAGGGGGTTTCGATTTAGCAACTGAAGGTGTTGTAAATCGAGCACATCAACATGGTCAAGCCGTTCAATATTGGACAATCAATGATAGAGAGATGATGGGACATCTAATCGATATTGGTGCAGATGGCATCATGACTGATGATCCAATTCTCCTACGCCAAGCGATTTTAGATGCCGGATATACTCTACCCGAACCGTGGGTATGAATCACAATCGGATTGGACGTGTTGCACCGCAAGCTTGGCACTTCATCAGAGTTGTACGGTCTTCCTTGACGAAGTGTGTATCCGGTGCATTACATTGATTGCAAAGAATGAAGGCTTTCACATAATTCACAATTCTTCCACGTATTCTCTTGGGAGGGATTCTACCCTTGAACATCACACGGTTGGATTCCTTAGTGCCGCTCGTACCAAGTTCACCAAGCAAGTATTGGTAAACGTGGTTAGCATCACGATCCATCTTTGAGATGAGTTCCGAAAAATTGCGTATAATGGTCTGATTTCCTTCAATCATAATGTCCGGCTCAGGAAGTGTCCAGCGGGCACGCTCACTGATATCAGCAGGAATCTTGTCCCGTGCTCTATCGAGCAAGGACTCGTATTCAAAATCCGCCATACCCATTGGACTCGACTACCCCATTTCAAACCCACCGCCGTTTCATTGATGCACCATGTCCAGCAATGTACCTCCATGACAGCACCTATCGAAGTCCTCTTCACGAAACTTCACAGCGAAGCACGAGCACCTCAGCGGGGCAGTTCTCTTGCTGCAGGTTGGGACCTGCGTTCGATTGAAGAGCATACAGTACACAAAGGAAAAACCACGCGGATTCCTACCGGATTAGCTGTTGCCATTCCTGCCGGATTCGAGGGACAGGTGCGCGCACGCTCCTCACTTGGAGCAAAGGGGATGATCCTGCCAAATGGTGTCGGCACAATCGATGCGGACTACAGAGGTGAGATTCAGGTCCTCGCAACATGGATTGGAGAAGGTGACTCATTCACGGTCGAAGCCGGAGAAAGAATTGCTCAACTCGTCATAGCTCCGATACCATCCGTAGAATTCATTGAGGTCAAACCTGATGAATTGGGGGACACCAAACGGGGCACGGGCGGATTCGGAAGCACTGGACGATACTGATTCAGACGCCCTCTCCATCCGGTGGATTGAAATCGGGGGGATGGAACCAATCACCGATTCAAATGGCACTAAGCGTTGAGGAACTAAGAAGTAAAGCCGCAGAATTGCGGGCTAAAGGACTCAATACCCAACAGATTGCAGACGAACTATCTGTTTCTCAGACCACTGTCCAATGGTTATCTAGTGAAGGAGTCGAATTGCCTCCTGACGACGTTCGAATCGGTTGGAGAACTATTGGCGCCCGCGCCACGAGAATCGAAGCCATCGGCCTTATTCTCGCAGATATCATCGATGAGGAACTTACTGGCCAAGTCGATACCATCGTTGGAATCAGCCTGAACGGTATCGCATTCGCTCAATCCCTCGCTGGCCACATTGATGCTGATTTCGCAATCTACCGATCCGTCGATGAGGATGGTTCTGGACATCTTTCAAACAAGTATGGCAATGTTGCCGGCCGGGATGTTGCTGTTATCGATGATGTCCTATCCACTGGGTCCACAATGCGGCGCACAATAGAGGCTCTCCGTTCCGAGGGCGCCAATGTCTGCCTCTGTATGGTCCTAGTTAACAAGACTGAGCGTAACGAAATCGAAGGCGTACCACTCCGCGGGCTCATTCGCGCCGTAAACGTCTGAGGTTTAGAGATGCACTGGGCCGACCGTGTCGCGCAAGACCTTGCGCGTCGAGGAGACAATCATACAATCGCAGCAGGCATCACCCCTTCAGGTGAATTTCACATCGGCCATGTCCGAGAAGTTCTAACAGGGGACATGATTGTACGAGCTTGCCATGATATCGATATGGATGCACGTCTTCTCTTCATCATCGATTCAATTGATCCGCTAAGGAAAGTGTACCCTTTCTTACATCCCGACTATGAGGAATATATCGGACATCCACTCTACAGAATCCCTCCTCCCGATGCAGAAGGTCGACCTGATCTTGAAGCAGAAGGTAACTATGCATCCCACTTTCTCAATCCCTTCCTCGATTCCCTCAAGGAATTAGGCGTCGTCCCAGAATTGTCATGGAACCACGAAGCCTACGAATCTGGGAAATTCGAAGATGCTGCCCGAATCTTCCTTAATCAAAGAAGCGAAGTTGCAGAGTTGATTAGCAAAATATCTGGCCGCCCAATTCCAGAAGGATGGTATCCTTACACTCCTATTGGACACAACGGAAGCATGGACGGTTTGACAGTTACAGGTTGGGAAGACCCCTATGTCCTATGGATTGATGCCGAGGGGAAAGAAGGGCGGTCACATATTGGGACTGCTGAAGGAAAATTGCCTTGGCGTTTGGACTGGCCAGCAAAGTGGTCAATCCATGGCGTCACATGCGAACCCTTTGGGAAGGATCACGCTGCATCCGGAGGAAGTTACTCGACAGGACGCAAATTAGTTCCATTCCTTGGATATAATCCACCGTATCCATTACCATATGAGTGGATTCAATTGAAGGGAATGGGGGCAATGTCAAGTTCAACAAATGTGTTTATTGGACCATCAGAGGCACTACATTTGGTTCCACCCGAGATATTACGATTCCTCATATCATCTAACAAACCAAAGAAACATATCGAATTCGATACTGGAGATTTACTGCTCCAACTTAGCGGATTATACGACATGTTCTGTAGGCAATATGTTAGGATGGAATTAGAGGAGGGTGATTCAGCAAGAACTAGCAAGATGAAAGAAGATAGGAGGGCATCTATTCGTTTCGCTCAAATTGTACATGGAAATATGCCAAAGAAAGTGAATAAGGGATTTAGGATCAAGCACCTCTCAATGTTGGCACAGATTTTTCCAGAAAATGATGAAGCGGTTTGGAAATCTATGAGGAAGTATAGTATGGTAGATGGAGAGCCAAATGAAACCCTAGTTGATAGACTCCATAGACTGAGAAATTGGATTGCGTCGGAACACTTTCCAGAGGACGCCAGAATTACAATTCAAACCTCAGTTTCCGATAATGCAAAGGAAAATTTGCAAATCTGGCAAGACACTAATATGGATGATAACACCCGCAATTATTTGTCTAAATTAATTGAGACATACCAAACATGTGAATGGAAATATCAAACGATCCAAGATGCAATCTGTGATTTAGCACGGGAGCATGATCTCGATCTAGCCGAAGCATTCAGACTGCTATACCTTATCCACCTCGGCAAGGGTTACGGCCCTAAACTCGCCACTCTACTCCCAGAGATTCCAAGAGAGGACGCTATATCGGCTCTGGTGGATGCTGTTTCCTTCCTGGATGGGGCGTGAAGGCTGACTAGAATCGGCATTCTTCATATGTGGAGCATTCATACCCCAGCCAATGCCTGTTCACTGCCCAACTTGTGAAGGCCCAGTTGAGGCCACTTCCAAGTTCTGTCTAAAGTGTGGACATGACCTCCTTGTGATTGGACCAATTACCTCCACGGGCCATGATGTGAGGCAATTGAAGGAATTGATTAGAGGGCGTTCGGATCTTGCGATGGCAGATAAGTTCGATCTCATCGCGAAAATTGAGGACGGTGCCAACCCTATCGAACTCGGTCTAGCCGCTGCAAGCGAAGAAGACGCTGCAATGGCTCTTGCAACAGAATCTGTATCCTCGACCCCTGAATCCACTGAATCGACAATGGATGCTATGTCCTCTGCAGTCACATCCGCCCTCGGTGGAGGAATTCAGAGAAATCCTGCAGCCGCTGCTGCTGCTGCCGCCATATCTCATGATACGAATGCATGGTCTCTAATCTCCGCAGGTAAGGTCGATCTCAACGAGCCGGTATATCTGCAGGCGATGGAGTTAGGCATGGAAGCCAGCCACCACATCCACGACATCGCAGCTGGTGGCGTAGAAGCTCTCTCCAGTGAAGACCTGAAGGCAATCCCAGTACTCAAGCCGCCGAAGAAATCCTTCTGTCCAAAATGTGGATCCGATATTCACGCTCACACTATGCTCCAATGGAGAAAGTGGAGAGACCATTCTGGAGAAGTCGTCCAATTACAGACTCAAGCAGGCATGGAGACCGCAATCATCCAGACGGCTGCCCATTTCATCACGTCCATCCAAGCGCTTGAAACTCAGGTAGGGGAGTTACAAGCAGCCCTCGACGCTGCAGATCCTGATGCAGTAAAGGAAGCAATGGCCGAAGAATTCGACGATGAGATGCGCGCTGAAATTTCTGCAGAACTGGAAGCGGCGCTCCGCGATCAGATAGAAGAAGAAGTTCGTGCAGAATTCGCAACATCACGGACAATCTCCAGCCGTGCCGGAACCGTTAGTCGACCTCGAGGTACTTCTTTCAAGCCAAAAACAATGAAAGAATCCAAGCCTGCTCCGAAACCCAAGCCAAAGAAGGAAGAGAAGAAAGACGAGAAGACGGATGAAGAAGAGGAAGAAAAATCCGATGAAAAACCAGAGGAGAAGCCCAAGCCGGAGAAGAAGTCTGCTGCAGCCATGATGTTTGGTGGCGCCCGAAATAAGGTGACATTTGAAGGTGAAGAGGGAGATAAGGCGCAGTGGTTCCTTGACAATGGACTCCACACGATATACGACCCTCATGGGACTGGTAAGGAACTCAAACCGCGTACAATTCTATCACGCTCCTCAGATGGGAATGTTCGCGTGCAAGATGTTGTGCGCATCTACGCCGATCAAGGCGTGGATGGTCTATCTGAACTCGCCTGGACAAGTCCCTTGACACAATACATCATCGAAGCTTTCGATTCTTGTTGATCTGATGAGAAGTTCTATTCGCTCACAGACTTAGACATGACTATGCCAGACGTGGGTCCGCTTGCCTCATACTACTGGAGAACAATCTCTGGAACCGATTTGAGTATTGGTTGGACAATGGGGCTGACCCATGTCATATCACTTCTAGGCGTAATCACATCCCTTGCTCTACTCTTCCTAGCTATGCTAATCATTCGAGCACGTCCTAAGGCAGCAGAAAACCGATTCATGTGTATCCTCCTCCTCGCTGAGTCATGGCGAGTACTGGCCCAATGGTACAACCTTATTCCACTCGGCCCTGAGGCAATTCCATTTATCCAGTATTATCGTGTAGGATGGTACTTCTGTGGGATTCTATGCATCTTCCTGTATCTATCCACCGTGGCTTTCTACCCGACAAAAAGGACGGAATTCATGTCTAAGGATGCGATTAAGAACAAACTCTGGTGGATTCTTCCAGTCATTAGTGCAGTCATTCTAGGTCTGCTAATTGCTTCAAACGGAGGCCTACAAGGAACCATTGGAGGCACGATGCTTGTGGATTGTAGTACACCCATGGACTTCGATGCCGAGGGGAACGCTCCCGCTGTTCTGACATATTCCCCAGGGATGGAAGAGACAACCGGAACCTGTAATGTTGACCTTTCACCTTACGTCTACTTCGTACCTGAGGCAGGTTCAGGCCTAAGCACTCTTCTCCTCATCCTCCCGGTATTCTCTGCGACGATTGCTATGTTCATGATGCGTGGTGCATGGAAGCGACTTCGAGATGAAGAAGGCCGCGAAAATGAGGCAAATGAAGCGAGATCTCTGTACATCGGATTCACAGGTAAAGCGACAATCAAAGGGATGGCTGTAATCTCGATTATCGCAACCACCGTAATGTTTGGTCGATTCAACCTTGCAGACATGAGTTCAATCGAAAATATTGACCAACTTGTAATCTATTTGTATTGTCTATACGCCTTCCTGTTTAGCATCCTACTGACAGGGATGTTTGAAGGATTCATGTTCACATATGCTATCCTCAAGAATGATATTCTCGGAATTGATGAGAAACTCAGAAAGGCGTTCAGTGCCGCAATCTTTGCTGGTGTTGGAGGCATTTCACTTCTACTTGCTACCGAAATGATGGAGGGATTGATTCCCGGCGGGGGACTGGTAGGCGGAGTTATCATTGGCGCCCCGCTAGTGGTGCTTCGAAAACCAATCTTCGTCGCAATCAACAACTTCTCATCGATGCTAATGCCGGAGGCCTTCACAAAGACCGAACTATCCTACATCGAAGCATATGAGATAGCCATGGAGGATCGTATTATCACTGATGAGGAGCGAAAATTCCTGAAACTACAGGCGAAAACGCTTGGACTCGATGATGAACGTGTAAGATACATCGAGAGTTGGTACGACGGGAACCTCGAAGAGGAAGAAGAGTGATGGCACAC
>CETI01062948.1_pt1 | contig 10724 bp, 9 predicted proteins | sample 361441 | NCBI WGS metagenome assembly CETI01 (sample SAMEA2622478, study PRJEB7988) | marine metagenome | biome: marine biome (ENVO:00000447); feature: deep chlorophyll maximum layer (ENVO:xxxxxxxx); material: "saline water (ENVO:00002010), including plankton (ENVO:xxxxxxxx)" | depth 90 m | reverse complement strand
TTGAAAAAAAATCAATAGATGGATATGTCACAATTAAAGCTGAAAGTTTAAGAGATTTAAATTCATTGCAGGTTGATTTAGCAGAAAATTTAAGTATTAAAAAAATAACTCATGCAGGAAATGAATTATCTTTTTCAAGAGAATATGATGCAGTTTTAGTTGATTTTATTTCAACTATAAAAAAAGATAGTATTTTTGAGTTTACAGTTTTTTATCAAGGAATTCCACAGAGTGCAGATAATCCGCCATGGGCAGGAGGGTTTACATGGTCAAAAGATAAAGACGGAAGAGACTGGATTGCTGTTTCATGCGAGGGTGAGGGTGCAAGAATCTGGTGGCCTAATAAAGATCATATTACAGCAGAAGGTGATAGTGTTCGAATGGCATATACGGTTCCATCAAATATGGTAGCTGTGGGTAATGGTAAATTAAAGAGCGTTGTTAATAATGGCGATAAATCCACTTATGAATGGTTTGTTAGCAACCCAATAAATAATTATAATATTTCAGTACAAATTGGAAATTATGTAGCAGTTCAAGATACTTTAATTAAAGGAGATAAAATTCATGATATGAACCACTATGTTCTGGATTATAATAAAGAACTTGCTTCAAATTATTTTACCCAATCTAAAGAAGTTATAAGATTTTATGAAAAATACTTTGGCGATTATCAGTGGTATGAAGATGGATATAAGTTAATTGAAGTACCATACTTAGGCATGGAACATCAATCTGCGGTAACTTATGGGAATGGATTCAGTATATATAATGGGGTAAGAAGTAAAAGTTGGCCAATGTATGGTGTGATGGATCCCCTCATCATCCATGAAACAGGGCATGAGTGGTTTGGTAACAGTGTTACCGCATCGGATCCAACACATATTTGGATTCATGAAGGATTGCAAGTTTATTCAGAAGCCATATATTTTGAAGATAAGTTTAATAGTTACGAAGTTGGAGTCCATTACTTAAATACTCTAAAAAATAGAATTATTAACGAAATACCCATAGTGGGCAGAGAAAATGAAAATCATTGGGCTCTTCACGGCGACACCTATATGAAAGGTGCATGGGTAATGCATACTCTGCGCAGTACGATAAATAATGATGAAATTTGGTTTCAAATTTTAAAAGAATTTATGATTGAAAATGCCAAAGGGTTTGCAAATACAGGAGATTTTTTTGCAAAAGTTGCTGAAATAACTAACCAAGATTATTGGTATTTTGCCGAACAATATTTTTATACTCCAAATCAACCAAAATTAGAATATTACCAAACAGATAAGAATTTTTATTATAGATGGAACAACGTAAATGACAATTTTATAATGCCATTAGATTTACTCGTTAATGGTAAGGTGGTAAGAGTTTCCCCTTCTTATGAATATCAGTCACTTAAAATAAGTAAACATTCTCAAGTAGAAATTATGGATTGGAAATTTTATGTAAAACCAGTTCTGATGAACTAGTTTATGAAATTATATCTAATATTTTTATTATTTTTATCGATTCTTTTACCAAAAGAAAATAAAAAAATATCAATTAACATCTATAATTATGATAAGCCTGAATGGTGGTCAAAATTTAATAATAATGGTTTGAATTTCACTCAATCTAACATTTTATTATCATATAAAAATACTTTTGATAATTATGAGTTATTAATAAATACTCATGCATCTAATGAAAACATTATTCTTGGAGAATCTTATATTTCCTTTCAGTTAGTAGATAAGTATAGAATAAAATTTGGGAGATATTATAGAGATTTTAGTACATATTTAAATGATGAGCTTAGTTCAGGATCTATGCTAATAGGTATGAATGCTTTACCAATACCAAAGTTTGGATTATTGGGCGAATACCAATTCAAGAAAAAAAACAAATTTAAATTTACTTATGGCCTAGCACATTCTATTCTCGATAAAAATGATGTTTACAAAGAACCTCCGTTTATACATGAAAAATTTTTGTATTTAATTAAAAATGAGGATAACTATGAATTTGGTCTAGGATTTGTACATGAGGCAGTTTGGTCTGGAAGTACTTTTCGTGATGGAAAATTTCCAGATTCTTTTAGCGATTTTTTGAAAGTCGTAATTAGCGCTGATGGAGATTTTATTGAAGGACAACCACATGCAAATGCTTTGGGTAATCATTTAGGAATATGGGATATATATTATATTAAAAAAAATACAAATAATTCTTTAAAATTTTATTATCAACATTTTTTTGAAGATACTAGCGGATTAAGATTTCAAAATAAGTTCGACGGTTTGTGGGGTTTTGAATATCAAGATTTATCCTCGAAATTAAATTTTCTTTTAGAATATATAAATACTAGTAATCAATATAGAGACCCACCATATGTAAGTGAAAATTATTATAACCATACGGAATATACCTTAGGTTGGACTTATAAGGGATATGTTATTGGTAACCCTTTTGTTAATAATATTCCATCAAAGGTAATAAATGCTGGATTTAAAAATATTGATATCAAGAGTTATAAATTGAAAATTCTACTTTCAAAAAGAATAGATGAAAATGATACATTGAAGTATTCAATTAGTATTGGAAAAGTATTTAAAAAACTTTCAACATCATTTGTTATTAATGGATCAAAATCAGAAAATATAGGATTAAGAATTCTTTATGATATATAATTTCTCTCAATCATATCACAAATTATATGTCCAATCAAAATGTGCATTTCTTGAATGCGTTGAGTACTATTCGAATCAATATTAATATTTAAGTCAGAAATACTTTTTAATTTTCCACCATCATTTCCTGTTAAAGATATCACTTTAATACCAAATTTTTTTGCATAAATTGCTGCATTATTAATATTACTAGAGTTTCCGCTTGTTGAAAGACCTATTAAAATATCTCCTTTTTTAGCATTGGCTTGTAATTGACGAGAAAAAATATTTTCAAATGAGTCATCATTAGACCAAGCTGTTAAAAAAGCGGTATCAACATTTAAGCATACGGAATCAAATGGATTAATTTTATTTTTATGCATTCCACCAATCAATTCAGCAGATAAATGATTTGCCTGAGATGCACTTCCACCATTTCCGCACCAAAAAATTTTTGAACCACTATCGATAGCATTAATAATTATTTTGATTGCATTGTCAATTTGTAACTCATCAATTTTTTTGATAGTTTTTGAGTGCTCTACTATAAATTTATTAATTAAAGATTTATTCATTTTCGCTAATATACTTATTTATCTCATCAATTGTAACAGTTGCAGTTCCAGCTTTACTAACAGCGATTGCAGCTGCAGTATTGGCAAATTTTGCAGAAAATACTATATCATTAGTTTTGGCATAAGCGATTGATAAAGCAGCAATAACTGTATCTCCAGCTCCTGTAACATCTGGATTTTCAACGTTATGCGGTTTAATATGTTTAACAAAATTATCTTCACCTACAATTGTTATTCCTTTATCGCCTTTTTTTGCAACTATATATTCAATGCAATATTCTTCAATTAATTTTTTGCAAGCTTTGATAATTGATTCATTATTATCAATTTTCATTTTAGTTGCTTTTTGAAGTTCATCTAAATTTGGAGTAATAATATTAACTCCATGATAATGATTAAAATCATCTTTTTTAGGATCTACTATTATAATCTCTAAACGATTATCAGGATAAAGTTTAAGTTTAGAAGAATCAATTAAAGTAAGAAATAAGTCAAGATTATGTAGAACTCCCTTGTTATAATCTGATAATATTATAACATCGTAATTTTCTGCAATATCAGTAGTATCCTTATCAATTTCCCAATTTATTATCTTTTCTGTATCTAGTCTAGCAACCTGTTTGCTGCCTGAATAAATTCTTTGTTTTAATGTAGTAGGATGGTCATCAATTATCTCTATTTCTGTGTTGATACCTTCATTTTTTAAGATTGAAAGCAATTTTTCGCCCCAAATATCATTTCCAATGCAACCAACGCATGTTACATCTGCACCCATTAACTTTAAATTCATGGCGACATTTCCTGCTCCTCCAGGAATTGAATATTCTTCTTTTGGAACAACAACAGGCACAGGTGCCTCCGGGGACATCCTATTTGATTCTCCCATGATATAATGATCTATCATAAAATCACCAATTACCAAAACTTTAATATCTGAAAAATCTAGATTCATTTTACTTTTCCTTGGTTTGCAACTATTTCTTGTTTTTCTTTTAACTTATCGTCATCAATCAAGTATTCTTTTTTTAAAACATTCAAACTACGATCTAAAGTATACACCAATGGAATACCAGTAGGAATATTTACAGATATAATCTCTTTATCTGATAATTGATCTAAAATCTTAACAATGGCTCTTAAAGAATTGCTGTGTGCTACGATAAGGTGATCACCTTTATTTTGAATAATATAATTGACATATTTATTCCAGAATGGCTTCATCCTATCAATTACATTTTTTAAGCTTTCTCCAACAGGAAGTTCGTCTAAAATATTTTTAAACTTATCATTAAATTTTGGGTGACGTTTATCATTTATATCAATTAATGGTGGTGGGATATCATAGCTCCTTCGCCATATCTTAACTAGATCTTCTCCATGTTTAGAAGCTGTTTCAGACTTATTTAAGCCTTGCAATGCTCCGTAATGTCTTTCATTTAGTCTCCAATTATAATTAATCTGTCTTTTTGGATATTTAATTATTTCACTAACAATTTCTGCTGTTCGCACTGCTCTTATTAGATAGGAAGTGTAAATTGATTTAATGCTTAAGCATTGCTCTAAAATTTGTTCACCAGCATAAATAGCTTCTTTTTCACCGTTTGAAGTCAAGTTTACATCATGCCATCCAGTAAATTTATTTTCTAGGTTCCATTTACTTTCACCATGTCGAAGTAGAACTAATTTCATCATTTTAATTTAACTCACAATTTTTATATTAATCTTAACAAAGTAAATTTAATTTAATCTATGAAATTGTGTAGAAAATTTTTGTTATTTTATAATACTATAAAACACCTACAATCATCTCAGATTGCCTATAGAATTTTATTTTATCTAAAAAAATATATTATTTTTAAGTTTTTTAAAAAAATATATTATTATTATATATCTACTAGAAACAAGCTCAAAACAAACGAAAAATTTAAGTTTCAATACAAAGAAATATCTCTAAAAAATGAATATTTAAACTTTGAAAAAAATGAGTTCAATTTTTTAAACACTAAATATAGTTTTGGTAGTAAAATAAATTGGAAAGACAAACCTTTTTTTAAAAACAATACATTGTGGAAGTTCAATTTAAATTATCATAATTTTTTACTTGAAATCATTAACAACAGAGATTTATTAAAAAAAGATAAAGTTAAAATTATTCAATCTGTTATTTCAAGCTGGATTGAAGATAATGATTTCTCTCAAATTGAATTTAATCCAGATAATTGGAATTCTTATGTAGTTTCAAATAGAATTATTACTTGGATAAAAATTTATTCTACTTTTGAAAAAGATTTTGATAGTGATTTTAAGCTTCATATGATAAAAAGTTTAAAATTTCATTCAAATTTTTTGTCAAAAAATTTTGAATACCATTTAAGAGGAAATCATTTATTAGAAAATGCTTTCGCACTTCTTTTCAGTGCATATTTTTTTAATAATAAAAATCTTTATTATCAATCATCGCAGGTTTTAACAAGTGAACTTCGCGAGCAAATCTTAATCGATGGGGGACATTTTGAATTAAGTCCAATGTACCATCAGCATATATTGAAAAGGATGCTAGACACAATAAGACTTATTCAAGATAATGAAATCTTTGATAGTTCTCTAATAAAATTAATTGAAAATAAATCTTCCATGATGTTATCATGGCTTGAAAATTTAGCTTTTAAAAATGGTGATTTACCTCAAGTTAATGATTCATCATCGAGAATCTATCCCTCTGTAAATGAATTAAAAAAATATTCAGAGCAACTCAATTTAAAGAAATCAAACTTAAAGCTAAGTGATTCTGGTTATAAAAAATATGTGACAAATAATTATGAATGTCTCATAGATGTTGGAAAAATTGGACCTGATTATATTCTTGGTCATTCACACAATGATATTTTTAGTTTTATTTTATATGTTCATAATGAACCATTTATTATTGATAGAGGTATATCCACTTATAATCAATCCCAGCTCAGATTGGAAGAAAAATCAACCTCTTCACATAATACCGTAATGATTGCAGGAAACGAACAAAATGAAATATGGAGTAATTTTAGAGTTGCAAGAAGGACTTATCCAAAAATTCACAATCAAAAAAACAATTATATAAAAGCCTCATACAAATCAATACATACAAATGCTTCACATAATAGAGAATTTTATTTCAATGAAAATAATTTAATTTTAAGGGACCATGTAAATTATGAGTGTGTTAACTTTTCTTATTTACATTTTGCTCCAAATATAGATCCTATGTTAAATGATAATAAACTGACAACTAAACTTGGTACAATTATATTAGAAAATGTTAGAAATATTGTTTTGGAAGATTATGATTATTGTGATGGGTTTAATAAAATAAAAAAAGCTAAAAAGTTAAAAATGGAATTTATTCAAGAAAGTAAAATTCAAATAAATATTATTAACAATTTATAGAATGAAAATTTTATTTATAACTGATAATTTCCCTCCAGAAGTAAATGCTCCTGCCTCAAGAACGTTTGAGCATATAAGTAGTTGGTCAAATGATGCATCAGTAGAAATCATTGTCATCACATGTTTTCCTAATTTTCCCAAAGGTAAAGTTTTTGACGGGTATAAAAATAAGTTTTACGAAAGTAGCTATATAAATAACATAAGAGTCATAAGAGTATGGTCATATATTTCAAAAAATCAGGGTACTTTTAGAAGGATTCTTGATTACCTGAGTTTTGCATTTAGTTCTGCAATAGTAGGAGTTTTTGTTAAATGTGATATAGTAGTAGCAACATCACCACAATTTTTTACGACTTGGTCAGCTTGGTTTTTATCAAAACTTAAAAGGGTACCATGGATTTTTGAATTAAGAGATTTGTGGCCTGATACAATTTCTGCTGTAAGTAATATTAAGAATAGTTTTATAATTCGTTTATTACATAAGATTGAAATTAATCTATATCGTAGCGCAGATTCGATTGTTGCATTAACGCATTCATTTAAGGAAAATTTGATATCTCGAGGTATAGATAGAAAAAAAATAAGTGTAATTACAAATGGAGTAGATCTTAAGTTTTTTAAAGAAGAAAATAGTCCTGAAGTTATAGATAAGCTTGGGATTAAAAATAAATTTATTATTGGATATATTGGTACTCATGGATTATGTCAAGGCCTGCAATTTATTATAGAACTAATACCAAGCATTAAAAGAGATGATATTCATTTTTTATTTGTTGGAGAAGGCGCAACAAAAAAAGATTTAATTAATAAAGCCAAAGACTTACAAATTAAAAATATTACTTTTTTAGATATGATTAAGAAAAAAAACGTCCCCAAATACCTCTCGAGTTGTCATATCACCATAGTACCTCTTATTAATGATCCATTATTCAAAACTGTCATTCCTTCCAAGATTTTTGAATCCGCTGCAATCAAAAGACCAGTATTATTAGGTGTAAAAGGTGAAGCAAAAGCAATAATCAAAAAATATAATGCTGGCTTATGTTATGAACCTGAAAACCGAGAGAGTTTCATAGCCAGTTTAAATTCTTTACTTAATTATTCAAACTACAATAATTACAAACAGGGTTGCACAAAATTGGCAAATGATTTTAATAGGGAAATTTTAGCTAAAAAAATGCTTACCATTATAAAAGAAACGTATAAACAAAGACAAAATTTATGAGAATAGTTTTAATTACTCAAAAAGAACCATTTTATTTAGCTGAAAATATTAGTTATTTGTTAAAAAAACTTCCTAAAGAATCAAAAATTGTTGCAGCAGTTATTGCTAATCCTTCACCATTTGGAAATAAAGAGTCCTTTTTAAATAAGGCAATTAGAACATTAAATATATTTGGTCTGAAATTTTTTATTTTCTATAGTTTAAAGTACATTTTGAATTTTTTTAGAAAAAGCAAAAACGTCGAAACAATATTAAAGAAAAATAATGTTTCAATTATCAAGCTTGAAAAATCAATAAATCATAAAAGTTCGATTGAAAAAATTAAATCATATAGTCCTGATCTCTTAGTATCCTTGCAAGGAAATGAAATTTTTAAAAAGCCAATTATAGAATTAGCACCTAAAGGCTGTATAAATCTTCATACTGCATTATTGCCAGAATACAGAGGATTAATGCCAACATTTTGGGTTTTAAAAAATGATGAAAAATTTACTGGTGTAAGCGTGTTTTTTGTAGATGAAGGAATAGACAGTGGGCCTATTATTGTTCAAGAAAAAGTTAAAATTACAAACCAAACGCAGAGAGAATTGATTATAGAAACTAAACAGATAGGAATGAATTTAATTTTAAAAGCTATTCAAAAAATTAATAGTAATGATTTTACTTTGATAGCTAATGATGATTCAAAAAAAACATACTTCAGCTTTCCTAGAAAATCCGATGTTGAAGAATTTATAATAAAAGGAAAGAGATTTTTTTAATGAATATTTTGACTTTTGATATTGAAGAATGGTTTCATATTCTTGATCATAATTCAACAAAAACAGCTGATAATTGGAGCAATTATGAATATAGGCTGGAAGCAAATATGGATACCATATTCAATCTTTTGGATAGAAATAACCAAAAAGCTACTTTTTTTTGTCTAGGATGGGTTGCTGAAAATTTTCCTAATATTATTAAAAAAATTGATTCATATAATTATGAAATTGGTACCCACTCACATATGCATCAGTTAGCATATCGTCAATCCAAAAAAGAATTTAGAGATGATTTAAGGAAATCAATTCATTCTATTGAAGATATCATTGGAAAAAAAGTCAGAATTTACAGGGCGCCTGGTTTTTCAATAAAAAAACAAAATCTTTGGGTTTTTCAAGAGCTTATAAAGAATGGAATTGAAATTGATTGTAGTATTTTTCCTGCCAATAGAGCTCATGGAGGTTTACCTAGTTACGGGCAGGCAAAGCCAAGTATAATTTCATATGGTAATGATACATTAAAAGAATTTCCTATAAACACATTTAATTTTTTAGGTCAAAAAATTATTTTTTCAGGAGGAGGTTATTTTAGATTATTTCCATTTGAGCTACTTAAATATTTATTCAAAAACAGTGCTTATAATATGACATATTTTCATCCAAGAGATTTTGATTTTAAACAGCCTATAATAGAAGACTTATCTCTAGTAAGAAAATTTAAATCTTACTATGGTTTGAAATATTCACTTGGTAAGCTTGAAAAAGTTATTAAAAGATTTGATTTTACTGATCTAAGAGTTGCTGATGAAAATATCGATTGGTCAAAAGTAAAAAAATTCAATTATAATTAATGTTTAATATTTTTTGGGAATAAAATTACAACGAAAGTTTTTAAAATTATTTTCATATCCATAGTAAAATTAGAATTTTTCATATATTCATAATCTAATTCAACCTTTCTATCGTAGCTATTGCTATCCCTGCCATTAACTTGTGCTAGCCCTGTGATGCCAGGTTTGATTTTATGAATTCCTTTAAGTTCTCTCATTTCTTTAACGATTTCTTCATTTTTTACCATACATGGCCTAGGACCAATAAAATACATATCACCTTTCAAAATATTGAAAAACTGAGGAAGTTCATCAAAACTAAATTTTCTTAATATCTTACCTATTTTAGATATATAATTACCCGCATCACTGAATTCTTCAGTAGGTAACTCTGGGGAATTTTGTTTCATAGTTCTAAATTTGTAGAGATTAAAAACCTTATTATTTAAACCATAATTTTTTTGAACATAAATGATAGGAGACCCATCAAAAATCAAAATTAGGAGTGAAATGGTTATTAATAGTGGCGACAATAATACCAATAAAACTAATGCTATTATTCTACTTATCATCAATATAAGATTATTATAAAATTTACTAAAAATAAATAGTTTAAATTAGTATCTATATTCATCTTTTTTATAAGGTCCATCAACTTTAACACCAATATAGTTTGCTTGAGATTTTGTTAGTTTTGTTAAATCAGCATCCAGATGTTTTAAATGAATTCTTGCAACTTCTTCATCTAATTTTCTAGGTAAATCATAAATTCCTGTTAAAGGTTTATTTTTAGCTAAAAATACTTGTGCTAATACTTGATTTGAAAAGGAGGTAGACATCACAAAACTTGCATGCCCTGTTGCGCATCCTAAATTAACTAATCTACCTTCTGCCAATATAAATATTTGCTTACCATTTTTGAAAGTATATCGATCTAGTTGCGGTTTTATTTGATCTCTTTTAGCATTTGACTTATTTAATGCATCAACTTGAATTTCATTATCAAAATGTCCAATATTGCAAACAATAGCCTGATCTTTCATTTTTCTCATGTGTTTTAATGTAATGATATCTTTATTTCCTGTTGTTGTAATAAAAATATTTCCTCTATTTAAAACATCTTCTAATCTTCTTACTTCAAATCCTTCCATTGCTGCTTGAAGAGCGCATATTGGATCAATTTCAGTAACAATGACCTTACAACCATATGACTTCATTGATTGTGCTGAACCTTTACCTACATCTCCATAACCACAAAC